>Ga0172379_10003489_pt1 | contig 24968 bp, 22 predicted proteins | sample GrowelOW334metaG_FD_119756 | JGI IMG/M metagenome (GOLD analysis project Ga0172379, IMG submission 119756) | Groundwater microbial communities from an aquifer near a municipal landfill in Southern Ontario, Canada - Groundwater well OW334 metaG | ecosystem: Environmental > Aquatic > Deep...
ATGGGGGAATCGAGATTTGAACTCGAATCACCAGGTCCCAAACCTGGTAGCATACCAGGTTAGCCCATTCCCCCCTGGTTCGGGGGTTTTGCGCTTTTGCGCAAAAACTGGGCAAATCGCCGCGATTTGCCCATTCCCCCTGGTCGTCTGCGCTTTTCCGTTGTATCGTAGGAGATTAAAAAGCTTGAATAGGATTACCGGACTATGCGCGGATTCGCAATGCCATTCAAAGAAAGCTCTTCGATGCACGCGGAATGGGCAGCCGCGAAAAAGCAGTTCTCGGGAAAAATCACCGCGTTCTCCCAGCTTTTCAAGTCCCGGCATTACAAGACGCCCGACGACCTTTTTTTCACAATCGAGGATTTGCCGCCCATGGGCAAGGAATACTGGTTCCTTTACTTCTGCACGCCCCATTCGGACGAGCAGGTAATACTCACGCTCGGCAGGTCGTCCGACCCGGTGAAGGTGAACGGCACCGTTGTCTCCTCGTCCGACGTGAAAGGCGGCGTGCCGTGCGCAGGGGTCTGCTGGTATCACTCGAAGGGGAAAAAGAAAGTGGTGTTCGACTCGCACGCGGGCGTTTCGCTTGGCGGGGTGAAAGGCGCGCCCCACAGCATAAGCGCGAAGAACAGGGAGAACGGATTTTCAATCTCCGGCAAATACCCGTCTTACGATGTGAAGCTCGACGTGGGCGGCAAGCGGGTTTTTTCGGCAAAAGCGAAGCCGATGCACGGGGGCAAGCCGTACGAAATGGTCCACATGCTGAAGACCCCGATTGCTCCGAGGCTCGGGGCGTGGATGATAAACTACTATTTCGATTTCTCAGGCGAGCTTGAAGGGAAGAAGCTTGAAGGAAAGGCGTACCTCCAGAAGGTCGTCGCGGCAATCCCGCTCACGCCATGGAACTGGATACGCCTGGAATTCCAGTCCGGCGCGGCGCTTGACGTTTTCGCGGCAAAGCCGCTTGGCGAAACCGGCGGGGTGAAATTCGCTGCGAACGCGTATTTCGAGCACAAGGGCGAGCGGTTCCCCCTCAAGGGGCTGACGCTTGAATCGTGGCTTTCGGGCGACAAGCGGATATGGGTGCTTTCAGGCAAGAACGTGCTTGCGGTCATGGAAAGCTACGGCGTGCAGCCGTTCGTGATGAAGCAGAAGACGACCTTCCGCTACGACGAGTATATCGTGCGCGCAAAGGCGTTCGCGGTGCGGGCAGGCTCGCGCGAGCTTGCCTTGGGCGACTTGGGCGAGGCAAGGGGCATAGTGGAGGAAGCGAGCGGGTATCTCCTGTAAACGTCTGGTTTTTGGCGGAATAACGTGCAAAATTTTCTCTCCCATTTTATAAATTCTGCCATCGTCTATCCCTCGTGGAAGTATGGCTTTTAGGATAGAGACCGGAGCTAAGCCCGATTTCCCAGACCCGTCAGGCGACTCGCTGCTCCGCCGCGTCTCATCCGAGCTTGGAATCAAGGGGCTGAAATCCGCCCGTGTTTTGGACGTTTACACCATCGACGAGGAAATGCCGGAATCCGAGGCGCAAAAAGCCGGGCAGGAGCTTTTCTCCGACCCAATCACCCAGCAGTTCTCATTCAACGCCCCGCTCTTTTCGCCGTCCTCGTCCAAGTTCTCATTCGCGATTGCAGTGGGCTTCAGGCCTGGCGTGAAGGACAGCGTGGGCGAAACGTCGCACGAGGCAATCGGCGAGCTTCTTGGAAGGAAGCTTTCGGGCGGAGTATACACTTCAAAGCACTATCTTCTCTGGGGCGCAATCTCCCGCGCGGACGCGGAGCGCATCGCAAAGGAGCTTCTCGCAAACGAATTGATACAGCATTTCGAGGTGAAGTCCGCGCAGGAATTCGGGGAGGCGGGCTTTGGCAACATCGTCCCGCGCGTGCAGATAGCCGGCGGCGGGCTGGTCTGCGAAATCGATTTGGAAGTGCCGGACAGGAAGCTTCTGGAGCTTTCGCGCCACCGCGTGCTCTCGCTTTCGCTTCCCGAGATGCGCTGCATCCGCGAGCACTATTCAGACCCGGACGTCATGTCCGAGCGCAGGAAAAGCGGCATCTCCCCCAAGCCGACCGACGTTGAAATCGAATGCATCGCGCAGACGTGGTCAGAGCACTGCAAGCACAAGATTTTCAACGCGAAGATAACTTATTGGAAGGGCAAGCAGAAGCGCATCATAAATTCCATTTTCAAGACATACATCCGCGCCGCGACCGAGAAATTGTCCAAGAAAAAGAAGTGGCTGGTTTCCGTTTTCACTGACAACGCGGGCGTGTTCGAATTCGTGCCGGGCTGGAACGTGGCTATGAAGGTGGAGACGCACAATACGCCATCCGCGCTTGACCCGTACGGCGGCGCGCTCACGGGCATACTCGGCGTGAACCGCGACATTTTGGGCGTCGGGCTTGGCGCAAAGCCGATTTTCAACACCGACGTTTTCTGCTTCGCCCCGCCGGACTATTCCGGCGTCATCCCCCCTCGCCTCTTCCACCCGCGCCGCGTGCTTGAAGGGGTGCGCGCAGGAGTGGCGGCAGGAGGCAACGCGAGCGGAATTCCCACTGTGAACGGCTCGCTTTACTTTGACGAGCGCTACCTTGGCAAGCCCCTTGTCTATTGCGGAACCGGCGGGCTTATGCCATCCGAAATAAAGGAGAAGAAGACGCACATCAAGGCGGCGCAGCCCGGCGACAGGATATTCATGGCAGGCGGGCGCATAGGCAAGGACGGCATACACGGCGCAACATTCTCATCGGTCGAGTTGCACGAGGATTCGCCGGTCTCGGCAGTGCAGCTTGGCGACCCTTACACGCAAAAGAAGCTTTCAGACTTCCTGCTCGAAGCCCGCGATGCAGGGCTTTTCAGCGCTGTCACGGACGACGGCGCGGGCGGGCTTTCATCATCTGTCGGCGAAATGGCTGAGGCAGCTGGCGGATGCCTGCTCCACCTTGACCGCGCGCCGCTCAAATATCCCGGCTTGGACCCGTGGGAAATCCTCGTTTCCGAGTCGCAGGAGCGCATGACATTCGCAGTCCCGCCCGCAAAAGCCGGCGAGTTCGTGCAGCTCGCGCGATTGCGGAACGTGGAAGTTTCGGACATGGGCGAATTCACGGCAACTGGCTTCATGCACGTGAAATACGGCGCAAAGACGGTCGCATACATAGACATGGATTTCCTGCACCACGGCTTGCCGCAGATGGAGCTTGAGGCGGAATTGAAAACGCCGAAGCTGTCCGAGCCAAGCCCGGTGATGAAAACCGACCTCGAGTCCGACACGCTCTCGCTTCTTTCGCGCCCCAACACATGCTCCAAGGAATACATCATCCGCCAGTACGACCACGAAGTGCAGGGAAGCTCGGTTGTGAAGCCCCTGTGCGGCGTCGGCGCGGACGGACCTTCGGACGCCGGCGTTGTCGCGCCTATTCTCGGAAGAAAGGAGGGGCTTGTTGTTTCAAACGGGATATGCGCGCGCTATTCCGACCTTGACGCTTACCAGATGGCAGCCAATGCAATGGACGAGGCGGTAAGGAACTACGTTGCCGCAGGCGGCTCGCTTGAGCGCCTCTCCGCACTCGACAATTTCTGCTGGTGCGACCCGGTGCAGTCGCCGGACAATCCCGACGGCAGGCACAAGCTCGCGCAACTTGTCCTTTCCTGTCAGGGGCTTTACGACGCCTGCATTGCATACGGCGTCCCTCTTATTTCCGGCAAGGACAGCATGAAAAACGATTACAAGCACGGCAAGTGGAAGATTTCCGTCCCGCCCACGCTGCTCATTTCCGCAGTGGGGAAAATCGAGGACATCTCCCGCGCGATGACATCCGACTTCAAAAACGAGGGCGACGCGATTTACGTGCTTGGCGAAACAAAGAACGAGCTTGGCGGCTCGGAATTCTACGCCATGAAAAACGAGCTTGGCGCGTTCGTTCCGAAAGTGGACTTCAAGCGCAATTTCGCACTTTACAAAAAGCTGCAGGCGGCAATCGAAAAGGGGCTGCTCGCCTCGTGCCACGACTGCTCCGAAGGGGGCTTGGCAATCGCGCTTGCCGAGTGCTGCATTGCGGGCAGGGTTGGCGCTGAAATCGAGCTTACCGCGCACGCGGGCAAATTGCTTGCGCATCAGGTCCTGTTCTCCGAATCCGCAGGCAGGTTCGTGGTGTCCGTGAAAAAGAAAGACGAGAAATCATTCGCGCGCGCAATGCGCGGGGCGAAATTCTGCCGGCTCGGCAGCGTCACTGCGTTCGAGAATCTTGAAATCACGCTTAACAAGGAAAAGCTCCTCTCCCTTCCTGTCGGGAAGATGCGGGGGGCTTGGCAAAAAACAATGGACTGGTGAACATTTGGCAAACCTTGACTCTGAGGGCGGAAACAGCCGGCGAAAGCCGGATGCCATCCGCATATGGCAGGCAAAAATAGGCGGTTGAGATGAAAAGGAAAAAAGTAATCGTTGCAAAAAAGAAAGTTGCGCCCTCCAAGCGCGAGCCATCCCGCGCGGTTCCCGCCAAGGCGTCTTTGCGCGCGGCTCCCAAGGCCGAGCCCCGCCCGCCAAAATGCCTCGTGCTTTCCGGCTTCGGGCTGAATTCCGAAATGGAGCTTGCGCACGCGTTCTCGCTTGCGGGCGCTGACTCCAAAATAGTGCACTTCTCCGACATTTCCTCGGGCGAAACAAAGCTTGAGGACTTCCAGATATTCGCAATCCCGGGCGGCTGGTCGTTCGCGGACGACATATCCTCCGGCAGGGTGCTTGCGAACAAGCTCAAAAGCACTTTCAGGGGCGACTTCGAAGCGTTCGTAACATCTGGCAAGCCCATGCTTGGCATCTGCAACGGCTTCCAGGTATTGGCAAAGCTCGGCGCTCTTCCCAACATGGCGCTTGACTTTTCGCAGGAGGCGACGCTTTCCAACAACGCTTCAGGCAGGTTCGAGGACAGGTGGGTGAACCTCAAGCCGCAGAAGTCCGCATGCAAGTATTTCGAGGGCGTGGATTTCATCAACTGCCCGGTGCGCCACGGCGAGGGGCGGTTCATCTGCCGCGACAGCGCCGTGCTTTCCCAGCTTGAGAAGAAAGGGCAAGTCGCGCTCAAGTACGTGGACGGGAACATGAAGGAAGGGGATTACCCAATCAACCCCAACGGCGCGGTGAAAAACATCGCGGCAATTTCCGACACAACGGGCAAGATACTGGGCATGATGCCGCACCCAGAGTGCTCGGTCTACCGCAGCCAGTTCCCGCGCTGGACAGCCGGCATATCACACGAGAAAAACAGCCGAAGGTTCTTTTCAAACATAGTGGAAGAAGGGAAGAAGTACATCTGAGGTGTCCTGGATGGGGAAAGTCACAGTCATCTTCGCAATCATCATCTCATCCATCCTCTTTCTTGGCTGCGTCGGCCCAAAACAGGACTCCGTGAAATCTTCGCAATACAGCTACGATCGTGAAATACGATTCACAGGCGGTTCGTACAAAGGGGCAGGCGAGTCACTGAACGGCGTAATAACCTACTTTACAGACCAAAAAGAGACAATCTTTTCCTTTTCAGGCAGTAGGAAAATTAGTGCTTCTGGAAATGAAGTCTCAAACCAGATCGAAGCGCATTATGCATTTGATTATGAAACAGCCGAACCGAGGGAAATCAACGATTCGGCTTTTCTGGATCTTGAGCAGGATTTGCAGCGACCAACTATATTCTCAAACTGGACTGAGATTGCAAAGAGCGATGGCTCGGTCCAAGTTATCAGCGAGCAAAGCATCAAATCCAGTTTCTGCCCGCCATCGAGTAATGCCCAAATCAGCTATCTTCTTCAGATGCGCGATGCAGAGTCCGGCGCTGCATCCACTATGGACATTCTCCAATGCCTTGGAACCGGATACTACTACTCCAATGACACCTACAAAGACATCCAGCTTCTTGCGTACCGCCTTGAACAGAACACCAGCCTCGGCAACGACACGATTGTGATGACTGCGGAATCACGCCTGCTTGGGTCTTCTTAAAAAAAATAAAAACGCAGTCGTGTTGCCGCAACGACTCGTCGTTGCAACGACGAGTGCTCCACTTGCGCTGCTGCGCAAGTTGGACGACTTGTTTTAATTTTTACTTCGTAAAAATAAAAACGCTCCCATCGGGATTTGAACCCGAGTTAGAGCCTTGAGAGGGCTCCGTCCTTGACCGGGTTGTCCGGCTCGCGCCGACGCACAATTGCGTCGAAGTCAGCCACTAGACTATGGGAGCGCATTAGCGCTACCAGGCAGGCGACGGATTCGCCTGGATGGGAGCGCACTTTCGATTTGAAGGGAAACGTATAAAAATTGCCCTTAGGGGGGCTCAAAAGGGGGCTATTCCTTCCCCTGCAGGATTGTTTCCGGATAAACGACCTTTTTCCTGTCGTATTTGTTGTTCCACGACGCCATGTTGACTATCGCCGCGTTTATAGCTTCCATCGCATTTTCGTACCTTCCTGCGAGCTTGTAAAGGAAAGCGGCCGTTATGGTCAGGATGACGGTGGATGCAGCAAGCCCCCACTCCTCGAAGGTCTTGGGGAGCGTTATCGCTTTTTCACCGGTGAACTTTATGGCTGTCGCAAGATACGAAACACCCATCACAAGCCAGCTTGCCGCAACCAGCTTCGGATACCTGCCGCGCTTTTCCGCTATCTCCGAAAACAATCCCGCGTCATGGTATCTTGCAATCTGGCTGGTCTCCTCTTTCACTATGCGGTTTATTTCCTCCGCAATCGGGGCTCTGGCGTCAAAGCCGTCCTTCTCTGCGTTCATGATGGCAGTCAGGACGTTCTTGTAATCAAGAAGTTCCGGGAAAAACCTGCTCTTGATGCTTTTCTTCGCCCTGCTCTCGAAAAGCCGGTGGTATGTCTTCACCCTGCCGATGAACTGGGTATCGTTGAATTTAGGGGGCATGCAATCACAAGCGCCAATTTCGGGAAATATGCGTTTAAAAACAGATTTATCCCGCCGGATAGTGGGCCCGCCCGGGATCGAACCGGGAGTCTTCGCTGTGTGAGAGCGACGTGTTAACCATTCCACTACGGGCCCAGCGCAAATATTTCTTGCGTTGGAATTAAATCTCTGCGTGCGAGAGCGGCGCGTTCGACGCGCGCAAGCGCGGCGATAGGTCGAGCGAAGCTCGACCGTATAACTCATTCCACTACGGGCCCGCAGGATTTCTTTCTCGTGCGTAGGTATTAAATTAGCTGTGCTGGCTCCCGAAGAAGCAAGATTGCGCTCATTCAAGCGGCAGCGGCTTTTCCTCGCCGGTTTCAAAGGAGTACCTTCGCTGCCCCTCGGACAGCACCACTCCGCTGTAGTTGCCGGAGTATCCGGAGTATATGCCGACCGCCTCATAGACTTTCTGGCCGGAAGTGTATATCTTGGTCCCGAGGGAAACATTGAGCTCCTTTTGCGCGTCAAAGTCGGAAAGCAGGAATTTTGCGTAGACCTTTTCAGGCTGGAGGAACAGGTCCATTGTCCTTACCGTCCAGCCTCCGGCATCGGCTTCCTGCCCGACGTTCACGGTCCTGCGCGTCCCGCCTATCACGAACGTCGCCCATATCCCGCCCTGCGACCAGTCGCTGTTGAACGATGCAAGCTCGAGTTTCGTCCCGTCGGACAGCATTGCCGTCCCGCCGGGCACAAGATAGTAGTAGTTCGCCCCCTCCTCATACCCCCCGAACCATGCCTTGGCAACCGCGCCGACAGGGGCAATGCCTTCGTGTTCCGCCTTCTGGCGTATCTCCACAAGCTTCAGCGAGCTGTTGGAGCCGTTCTTGGGCTGGAGCACCTTCGGGACGTCCGGAAGCTTCGGCAGCGGGTTGGTGGTTTTCGGCGCGGCATTCTGGCTTGGCACCTCCGCCACGTTCATCCCGTATTCCGCGTAATTTCCGTCATCCGGGCTCGTATTTTTTTCAATAGGAATGATGCTGGGGGGAACGCTTGCGCACCCTGCGAACAGGAGGACGCCGCAAAACAACAGGCAGATTACGAGCTTTTGCATTCCTTCGACCACAACATGCTTATTGCCAAAGCAAGAATATAAATTTTGGTAGTCAGACAGGAATTCCATGGACAAGAATGTTCTTCGCGCCGAATTTGGCAAGGACTGGGAAAAGCATTACAAGGTCCCTGCGCTGATTGAGCGGGGCTACACGCGCCAGCAGTGCAAGAAATGCTCGCGCTTCTTCTGGTCGGTGGCACAGCGCGAGATGTGCTCGGACTCCTCCTGCATGGGCTACGAATTCATCGGCAAGAAGATGGCAAAGTCCCCGCTCGGCTATGTTGAGACATGGAAGAAGATAGAGGAATACTTCACCAAGCACGGGCATTCTTCGCTTGAGGCATACCCGACGGTCGCAAGGTGGCGCGACGACTTGTACTTCACTATTGCATCCATTTCGGACTTCCAGCCCTACGCGGTGTCAGGCGAAGTGGAGCCGCCCGCAAACCCGCTTATCATCCCCCAGCAGTGCATCCGCTTCCCCGACATTTCAAACGTCGGCGTGACAGGCAGGCACTACACAACGTTCGTCATGGTGGGGCAGCACGCCTTCAACACGAAAAAGACCGGAACTTTCTACTGGAAGGACGAGGCGATAACGCACGACTTGGGCTATCTTTCTCACCTCGGCATTGACGAGAAGCACCTTGTTTTCAACGAGGACGTGTGGGCAGGCGGCGGCAACTTCGGTCCCTGCATAGAATATTTCGCCGACGGGCTTGAGCTTGGAAACTGCGTGTTCATGCAATACGAGGAGCTGCCCGGCGGCGCTTCCCGCGAGCTTTCCACAAAGGTAATCGACATGGGCGCCGGGCTTGAGCGCCTGTCGTGGATAACGCACGGCTCCCCTGTCAGCTACGACGTGGTTTTCGGCGATGCTGTTGGCAGGATAAAGAAAAAAGCCGGCATAAAGGTGGACGAGAAACTCTTCCTGCAATACGCGAAGCTGTCCGGCGTTTTGGACGCCGACGAGGCGGCAGACCGCTTCGGCGCGGACAAGTCCGAAATCGCGAAGAAGCTCGGCATGAGCACTGAGGAAATGGCAAACACGTTCGCCCCGCTGCACGCGTCATACGCCTGCGCGGACCACCTCAAGACGATTCTTTTCACTTCAACCGACGGATTGCTCCCTTCGAACTCGGGCGGCGGCTACAACCTGAGGATGATTCTGCGCCGCGTTTTCGGCTTTGACTCCGAGTTTTCCCTCGGGCTTGACTATGGCGGTGTCTTCGAGGCGCACGCGCACCATTTGCGGGAGATATTCCCGAAATTGAAGGAAGGAGTGCCAACCGCAATCGCTGTTGTGGAAGAAGAGCAGCGCAAATACGCGGCAGGCAAGGAAAAGGGCAGGGGCAAGGTCGCGAACCTCCTCTCGCACGGGAAAACCCTCGGCATTGACGAGCTGAAGAAGCTTTACGAGTCCGACGGCATCCCCGCCGAGCTTGTCGCTGAAATCGCGCGCGACCGCGGCGTGAAAGTGGAAATCCCAGAGAACTTCTATTCGCTCCTTCGCAAGGCGGACGAGACCGGCGAGCCAATCGAACCGAAAGTGGATGTCGAGGGGCACGAAAAGACAAAGACGCTCTTCTACGATTCGGTCGAGGAATTCGAAGCAAAAGTCATTGCCGTCAAGGGCAAATACGTGATACTTGACCACACCGCGTTCTACCCAGAGGGCGGCGGGCAGATATTCGATATCGGCACGCTTGACGGGAAAAAAGTGAAGAACACCCAGAAGGAAAAGGGCGTCATCCTGCACGAAGTGGAGCAGGCATCATCCTTCAAGCCCGGGCAAACAGTCCACGGCAAAGTGGATGGCGAGAGGCGCAAGCAGGTAGCGCGCCACCACACCACAATCCATCTCATCAACGCGTGCACGCGGGAAACACTGGGCCCGCACATCTGGCAATCAGGCTCATACAAAGACGAGCACAAGGCGCACATCGACCTTACCCATTACCGCAAGATTACGTGGGAGGAGCTTGAGAAAATCGAGCAGCTCGCAAACAAGTATGTCTCCGACGATTTGCCCATCAGCACCGAAGTGCTTGGCAGGAACGAGGCGGAAAAGAAATACGGCTTCCGGCTTTACCAGGGTGGCGCGGTGCCTGGCAAGGAGCTTCGCGTGGTTTCAATCGGCAATCTGGACCACGAGGCATGCGGAGGCACTCACAATTACAACAAAAGCACCGCCGAGCTTGGCATGGTGAAAATCGTCAAGCGCGAAGGCGTGCAGGACGGGGTGGAGCGAGTGGTAATCAAATCAGGCCCTGAGGCCATCAAGCACATTCAGGAGCGCGAGCGGCTGCTTCGCGACGCCGCCGAGGCGCTTGCCGTTCCGGAAGACCAGCTCAAGGCAACAGCCATGCGCTTTTTCAACGAGTGGAAGGAGAGGGGCAAGGAAATAGAGAAACTGCAGGCACTCCTCTCGCACGCGATTGCCGACAACGCGCAAATCTACGCCCAGAAGGAAGGCAGGAAGCTCATCGAGCTTACGAATGCGCCCTACACGCAGAAGTTGTCCGAGGAAGTCTGCGCGAAGCTCTCGGCAGCCGGCTACTCGGCGATAATCATAAACACCGACGGCTTCATGGCAGCAGTCGCGCCTGAAGGAAGCGGGCTAAACGCAATGGAGCTTCTCAAGAAACATGGCGGCAGGGGCGGCGGCTCGCCGCAGTTCGCCCGCGGCAAGCTTGAGAAAAAGTAATCGGTCGGCGTTCGCTAATTTTCCAGATGCGGGTAACGCCCAGTCTTCTTCTTCAGCAGAACATTTCAGGCTTTTCCAAAAACTCGATTGCCTTGGGGTTCTTTGCCACTTCAAGGAGGTTGCCTTTCTTGAATGGTTCGAAGCATCCGAACTGCGACGAGAACTTCGCCGAAGCCATCTCGCGCAAGCCGAACTGGCTTCCGTAATGCATTTCGTTCTTCACGAGCTTGCCGTCGAGCATTTCGTAGAAGCACGCGCCCCGGCGCTGGGCGTAAATCGAATAGTCCGCCTCGAAGCCGTCGGAGACGAGGTTCGCCATCAGCAGGTCCCCCTTCCCGGCGTTTATCGTGACGTGCCCGTAGCCCGGCGGGACAAGCAGGCAGTCGCCTTTCTTCGCGGACAGAAGCAGCGCGTCCTCCACGCCGCTCGGGATTATCTTCTGCAGCAGGAAATGCGCCTCGCCCGAGAGGACCTCGTAGACTTCGGACCACGGGGTGCCTGTTTTCGAAGGCGGGTGCACGTGCCCGAACGTCTTGTTCCTCTCGGTGCACAGGTCAAGGGACAGTATGCGCGTGATGTCGTAGCGTATGTTGCCGATCCTGTCGACCTCGCGGTACATGTAATACGTGACTTCGTCTTCCATGCCCTCGGGCATCTTGTCCGGCTCTGCGACTACGGGGAGCATGGCGCCCATTGTCCGGGTGCGGGGCTCCACTCTGTCCTTCCCGAAAAGCAGCGCGTCTAAATCGAATTTCAATTCTTCCATTCACTTCCTCCTCCGCTTCCCGTTCTTCTTCGTGTTCTCGCTTCTTGATTTGTAACTGTCAAGCTCCTCCTTTATCGGCGCCATGCCTGAAACGCCGGAGGGCGAGGAGTGCCTCGCAAGCTTCTCCTTTTTCAGCTTCTCGGAAATCAGGTAAAGGAATGATGAAAACTCCTTGAGGTCCACGTCGTATTCCTCGGACACCTTTTCGCAGCGCTGGAGCAGCCTCACCACATCTATGAGTATCTGCGGGTCTATCTTCCCGTCGTCCTGCGAGCAGTGCTTTATCCTGTCCATCAGGAGAAGCCGCGTCATCTGAAGCTCGCGCATCACGCCGTGCACGCGGTCCCTCTTCTCGCCGGTTTTTATCTGGAAGTCGGAGGACATCTGCGTAACCGTCTCCCATGAAACCTCGCCAAGCCCGTCTGACACGCGCAGGGGCAGGGAATACCTTGATGAAAACGGAAGCTCTTTTTCAGGCGTTCGCATCGTCATGTTTTCACCAGCAACATTCTCAGCCTCGGTTTAAAAGGTTAAGGTGATGATTCAACCCGTGAGGCAATGTCGCAGGAAGGTGAGCTTGGCACGGTAATCTCCACCATGGAGGGGCCGACCACAATCGAATTCTCATTCGTGATTTCCGACAACAGCGTGCGCAAGGGGCAGTTTGTCAAGGTGAAGCTCGACAGCGGGTTCATCCTCGGCTCGATATCGGAAATAACGCGGGCGAACCGCTATTTCGAGCGGGCGGAGTCGGTCGCGGAATACGAGCGCTCCTCGCCAATGTCCGAAAGCTTCCCGACCGCGGACTGGGAATACGTTGTCGCGAACGTTCGCGTGCACGGCGTTTTCGAGGGAGACAACATAACGCGAAGCACATTCCCCGCCGCGCCCGGAAGCCGCGTGCTTTGCGCCGAAGACGCGCTTTTGAAGAAATTCCTACATCTTGACGACAACGGGCTTGACATCGGCACGCTCCAGCACCACTCGCTTCCTGCGAAGGTTTCCATGGGGCGCCTGCTGCAAAAGCACCTTGCCATCCTCGCAATGTCCGGAAGCGGGAAATCCTACCTTACTTCCGTCCTTATCGAGGAAATGCTTGAGCGCAAGCCCAAGGACGGCAGGCTCGCCATAGTCGTCTTGGACAGCCACGGGGAATACACGGGCTTCCGCTCCACGCAGTACGGGGCGAGCGTGGACGTGGTTTCCTCCAAGAAATTCAAAATTGCGTTCCGCCGTGTGACGCCGCAGATGCTTCGCGAGTGGTCGCCCGAGATGTCCTCCACCCAGCTTCGCGAGCTTGTCCCGATAATGGAGAAGCTGCGCGCAGAAGCCAAGGAAAAGCACGAGGGATATTCCGTCGACGACCTCATCAGCCGCGTGGAAGCCGAGATGGCGGACAAGAAAAAGGACAATGTCAAGCGCCCGCTTATCGCGTGGCTCTCAGAGCTTCGCTCCCTCCGGCTTTTCGGGACAGCAGACTATCCCAAGCTCGAATCCATGGTTTCTCCGGGCAGGCTCACGGTGGTGGACCTGTCGGAAATAGAAAACTCGAGAAAGAAGCAGATAATGGTCGCGTACATTTGCAGGAGGCTCTTCAACCTGCGCAAGAAGGACAAAATCGCGCCCTTCGCGCTAATCGTCGAGGAGGCGCACAATTTCGCGCCGGAAAAGGCGGAGAAGGCGTATGCGCTTGCCAAGCCCCCGATAATAAAAATCGCGCGCGAGGGGAGGAAATTCGGCGCGTGCCTGTGCCTAATCAGCCAGCGCCCGGTGCAGCTTGCGACAACCGCGCTTTCGCAGTGCAACACCAACATCATCCTTCGCATAACCAACCCGTTTGACATAGACCACGTGGGCGAGAGCTGCGAGGGCATAGACAAGTCCATGCTCGATTCCATCACCACGCTTCGCGTGGGCGAGGCGCTTGTTGTGGGCGAGGCTGTGGGCTCCCCGATTTTCGTGAAGATTCGTAAGCGCAAGTCCACATTCTCCTCGAAAGGCAAGGACCTTGAGCTGATTGCCCAGCGCTTCGAGTCCGACAAGGAAAAGAAGAAACAGGACGTGGAAGCTTTCCTCTGAATCCGAGGCGCTTGTTTTCCGAGCGGATTTTAAGCTGTTTGCACAAATCAGCATCCCATGGGTGAATTCTTTTCCCCGAAGGTTTCAACTCCCCCTCTGAAATACATGGAGCACAACTGCGAAAGCTTTGCCGGCTCCTTCAAGTTCAACCGCGCCATCCAGCTTGAGAACTACATACTTTTCGGCGGGTTGAAGCACGGGGTGGACACGCACAAAATCACGTCCAAGAAACTGAACGAATTCACCTCTCCTTCGGATTCCATAACAAAGCGCTTCCACCCGGACGCCGGCGTGTTCCTTTACAAGCGGTTCATGGAGGAAGCCGTGCAGAAAATGAAGGGCAAGAAGGACCCTGAATCCAAATCCGGCGCAAGCGCATACGACCATATTTTCTACGCCTCTGACCTGCTCCGCGTGAAGCCAGCCGGTCTCATGGCACTCCTTTACTGCGAAAACAGCAATCTCAGGCACGAGAACACCTCGCGCAACCTCGTAAGCCGCCTCAAGGGCAACGCGGATAGGGGGCTGTTCCAGATTTCGGACGGCGCGCGGCTCTCCATGAACGAGCCCGCGTTCATACGGGAATTTTTGGGCGTGATGCGCGACAAGGACGGCGCATGCCCGCGGCTCAACGAAATGGCCGGCTTTTTCGGAATCAAGCCCGCCGATTACAACGAGCCCTATGAGCTTGCGAAGGCGCTCATCGGCAAGATAACCGAATACGACAAGGGTGAATTCAACAAGAGCACGAAAAAATACGGCGTTGTGGAGAAGGACAAAGTCTACGATATCAAGTACAACACGTTCGCCGCCGCAATGCTCTTTTCGGTGAACCTCGCGAAATACGAGGGCAACTACCAGGTCGCCGCGGGCTCCTACAAGCGCGGGCGCGTGGCTGTGAACAACTACCTCGAACCCAAGCCCCTGAAACTCGAAAAAAAGCAGGGCGAGAGCAGCAGGAATTTCATCAAGAGGGTGAACAGGGAAAAAACCAAGGTCAAGGAGCGCGAGGACGAGCTTGCGGACTATTCGCACAAGTTCTGGAGCTATTTCTCGGCGTTCGACGCATACCACTCGGGCACCGCGCATTTCAAGGAATTCAGGGACGAAGTGGCTTTCTTTTACGACCGGACCATCCGCGAAAACAGCGGTGGCATGAAGAAACATTAAAAGCCCAGCCGCAGTTGCATCTCAATCAGGCTTTCGAGGCGGTGTCATGGCTGAAAAAAACGAACCCGGCGCGATGAACAACAGGGTGGTGAAAGACGTCCTTGGCAGGCAGGTTGTGCAGACAATCGCCCGCGCAAAGCGCCCGCATGACTCCCCGAAACAGCGCGTGGCAAAGGTCGTGCCTCCTGAGAAATGCTTTTTCTGCCCGGGCAACGAGCACCTCACCCCGCCTGAAATCAGCAGGCTGGGGCAGGACGGCAAGTGGTCTGTCCGCGTCTTTCCCAACAAGTTTCCCGCCTTCTCGCGCGAGTGCGAGCATGCGTACGGCAGGCACGAGGTAATCGTGGAAACGCCCGACCACGCAAAAACGCTTTCCGAACTCCCCGCCGAGGCGCTTCGCGACTACCTGTCGGTGCTCCGCGCCCGCATGCAGGATTCGGCGGCCGACTCCCGCCTGAAATACACGTGCATTTTCAAGAACGAGGGCAAGGACGCAGGCGCGTCGCTTGAGCACTCGCACACGCAGCTTGTGGGCATGGATTTCGTGCCCAAGCACGTGCAGAAAATCGGGAAGAAAGCAGCTGCAATCGCAGCCATGCCCGCCAAGCAGGCGAAATCGGTATTCTACAAAAATGAATCATTCGCCGCGCTTTGCCCCAAGGGCTCGCGCTTCCTGCACGAGGTCTGGATAGTGCCGCTTGCCCCGATGCATTCGCTTTCCGCGATGGATGATTCGCAGCTTCTGGGGCTTGCACAAGCCATCAAGTCGTCCCTTTCCGCCCTTGACGCGGCAACAGGATACGCGCCCTACAACATACTCTGCCATTCCGCCCCGCACGGCGAGAAGGATTTCACCTTCCACATGCAGATACTCCCGCGCCTTGCCAACTGGGCAGGGTTTGAGTTCGCGACCGAAATCGTGATGTCCTCTGCTGTCCCGCGCGACTCGGCAAAGATGCTGTCCGGCTCGCTTGGCGGGATGAAGTAAGGGGAGCCGCCCCGTGCGCGCCAGTGCCAGCGGGCGGATTAGGAAAATCGCAGTTTTTCCCGCTATTTTTGGCGATTTTAGTTTTTCCACCCTCGGAAGTGTTACACATCTTTTTATACTCTCGCCTACACTAAAACAAGCACATACGGGGTTAGGTGCAGCAAGATGGCAGTCGCAAATAGGAATCCGCTTAGTCAAAATACGGCATATTTCAGTGCAGGCGTGCAAAACGAAGTGCACCGCCACAGCATACGCGACTTTTTCGAGAAATACGTCCGCCCCAAGGTTTCCCGCGCAAAGGACCGCGTCAGGAAGATAAAGGACATATTCCCGGTCTTCGTGCGCGGAAGGAAATTCACAAAGTTTGTCTACGAAAAGGTGTGAGCATGAACCGCTACGCAGTGCTGGCTTCGGAATACGAGCACCTAAGCTACCCTCTTGGCAGGAATGCCTCCAGTCACGGGCTTGTTTTTTCCGAGCGCAGGGAGAATTTCGTGCTTCACAGGGCTGAAAGTTCCGAGCACGCAAAGATGGTCGTTGGCGCGGGCGAGGGGCTCTCAGAGCACTGCTCGCTTCCCGTGGGCTATGTTGCAAGCGAGGATGGCGAGGTTTTCCTTGTAAGCAGGCTTTCAGGCAAGCAGCCAGATGCCTCGGTTCTCACAAGCGAGGAGAAATCTTCATTTTCCGTTTCAGTCATGCGCAGGCTTGCCGCCCTGCACTCGCAGGGGTTCGGCTGCGGCGGCATATCTCCCGAAGCGGTCGTTTATTCCGGCAAGGAGGCGAAGCTTTCCAACCCGTCGGCTGTTTTCGCGCTTGACGACTCGGACTCGCTTTTCTACGAGGCAGTTGCCACCATGCGCGCGCTTGCAGGCAAGGGGTACGCGAAACAAAGCGAGCTTCCCAAGCTTGCGTCGGCCTACCTTTCATCCTCGCCCATTTGCAGGCACGGCGTTGCAGCGCACATGGCAAAGCGCAAGGTCAACCGCCACTATCATGCGCGCGAACTCGCGGCTCACGCAGGGCGCCTGCTGGCTTACTTTTAATCAGCCCCGAAGCGGCACTTCAGATTCCGGCAACTTTCTCCACTTTGCTAGGCTCGTTCTTGCCCTTGTCGCGCTCAAGGCGGAAAATCGTGCCATCCCCTGATTCGCCAAGCGAGGCGTCGTGCGTGATTACGAAAGTCTGCTCCACAATCGAGGGTATTTTCTGCTGTATTGCCTCGGAGAGAAGGGAAACCGCTTCGGAGTCGAGATTGTGCGTGGGCTCGTCAAGTATGAGCCAGCCTATTTCGGGCGTGAGCACTGTTGCGAAAGCTATGCGAAGCGCGAGGCACAGGCACGCCCTCTCTCCTCCTGATGCAACTGAATCCACTTCAAGATAGCCCTCGCCTTTCTGCAAAAGCAATTGGTAATCCTTTTCGTCAGCCGCAAGCTTCACTGTCCCGTAATCGCCGTAGGGATAAACCGCGGGCCAGATTTCGGCAAGCGCCTGGTTTATCTCGTCCACAAGCAGGTTGCGCATCTCCTTTTGCACTGCCGAGAGGCTGTTTTTGTAAATCGCCATCGATGATGCGGCTTCGGCATATTTTTTCGCAAGGTTTTCCTTCTGCCTGAGGGCATCCAAATCCTTGCCCTCTATCTCAAGCATTTCCAAGAGGAGCTTGAGCTGCTTTTCCTCCCCGCGCAAATCCGCATCCGCCTTGGCTGCTTCCAGCCGCACGCCCTCGGCAGCCTTCCGCGCATTTTCGTACTCCTGCTCGCTGAATTTCATGCCGGACAGCTTTTCCTCTCCGGTTTTCAGTTTTGCGGCGGCATCTTCGAGGTCGGAGAACAGCTTTGCCGTGCGGGACGCCTCCTCCGACTTTTTCCTGCAGTCATCAAGCGCCTTCTCAAGAGCAACAATCTCCTTTTCGGATTTCCCGGCTTCTGCCTCAAGCGCCGCAGCGCCTGCGGACTTTGCACTAATCTGCGCCTGAATCGATGCAACATCAACGCCCTCGGATGAAATCCGCTGAAGCTCGGCAAGGCAGACTGCAAGCTCGGAGAGTGATTTTTCAGACGAGGCAAGAAGCGTTTTTTTCGCGGCTATTTCCGCGGCAAGCTTCTTTGCCTCCTCCCTGCTTGCCGCAATCTTCCCGCTTTTTTCCTTCCCTATTTCCTCTGCCTTGCCGCCGGCAAGGTCGGAGTCGCAAACAGGGCATTTCGCCTTGCCGTCGGACAATGCCTCGATTGCCTTTGACCATTCGCCCATCTCGGCATGCAGCTTCGCATGGCTGGAATTAATGGAATCGATTTCCGCCTTCAGCTTGGCAACATCTCCCTCAAGCTCCCCCTTGCCCTTGCCGCCGGAGAGCTTCTTCGCCTTTTCCTCAAGCTCGGTTTTCCTCTTCTGCCTCGCCTCTACTGTTTTTTTCTGGCTTTCAAGCACCGCGATTTCGCTTTTTGCGGCCGAGTGCTTTGCCTCTGTTTCCCTGCCGGCTTTTTTCGCGGAAACAAGCGCCGCATCTTTCTCCTTCCTCGCATTCTCAAGCGCCCCAAGCGCAATGGCATCCGGCTTTTCCTTGCCTTCTGCCTCCTTTTTCAGCCGCGCAAGCGCGCCCCTGTGCCGCTCGCACTCCGCAGTGGCGATTGTCCACTCTGCGCTGAGCTTCGCAAGCGCGGCAAGAGAGGTTTCCTTTTCCTTGAGGCTGGATTGTAGATTGCCCGCCGCCTGTTTAAGTTTCGCAATCGCGCCTTCCTTCTCCTTTTTCTGCCCGTCGATTTCCGCAATCTTCTTTTCCGCGCCTGCCAATTTCTCCGGCGGGGCTTCTGATGAAAACAATTCGGACTGCTCGGAGAGTTTCCCTGAAACCGACTGCGCAGCATCCCGCGCCTCGTCGAATTTTCCCAAGCCCAAGAGCCAGTCTATTTCCTGCTTCCTCGCCCGCGGGTTGAGGGAGAGGAGGTAATCAATCTTGTTCTGCTCCGAGTAAATCGCGCGCGTGAATAACTCGTAATCCACGCCAAGCGTGCTTGAAACGTAATCGCTCACCGGCTTGGGGCCTTTTTGCACAAGCTTGCCGCCTTCCCGCACTTCCGCCTCAGACATTTTCTTGCCTATTTTCCGCATAACGGAATATTTTTTGCCCGCGATTTCAAACTCTGCCGACACGGTTGCATAGGGCGCGTCCGTTCCCATGGAAACGAGGTTTTCAACCGTCTGATCGCGCCTGCTCATTTTCGGGAAGGTGCCGTAAAGCGCGAAGCAAAGCGCGTCCAGAACGGATGACTTGCCAGAGCCCATCCTGCCGAGAAGCACGTTCGTCCCCTTGCCGAAATGGAACTCGGACTTGGAATGCGATTTCCAGTTCTCAAGCGTAAGCGACGTTATCAAGATTATCCTCCCGCAGGAATTTGGCAGCAAAGCAATAATTAGCTTCCTTGCCGCCCCAAATCCCTAGATTATTTCCTCGATGGAGGTGCATCTCGCCTTGTAGACTTCGAGGTGCTTGCGGTGGCGCACGAAAAACCTGTCCGCCATCGCCTCGCCGGTGTCCTCCACGATTATGACTGACTTGGTTTTCGTAGGGTAAGTGGAAAGCCTGCTTTTCTTCAGGTCGTAGTAGAACATGCGCTTTATGCGGTTGTAGTCCTTGAGCTTCGTCTTCAAATCGTAGAAATAAATGAGCATGTAACTATAGATACATTCTGGGAATAAAAATAGTGCTGGAAAGGAAAAACACGAAGAAACAGAAAACTGAAAGAAAGAAGAAACTCAAAGCCTGTCCATGGACACGACTTCGACATTGGAGACGTTCGGAAGCTTTCCCGCCTTCTCCTCGAGCAGGTCTGCGCCGCCTGCGCCGTCCTCGACTACGAATGTCACCATCAGGGCGACGATTCCGAATGCGACTGGCTGCTCCACCATCTTGTATGGCTTGAGCTGCGAGGCAACATCTGCCTTGAGCTGGTCGAACTTGCCCATGTCCTCAGGCATAATCTTTATTTCAACGGCAACCTGTCCCATTCAAAACACCTCTAAGAAGCTTTACGGGCCCTGCTTTCCGCTCGACGGGCAGGTGTATGGGAGCGAAATCTTGCGGCAGTCGCGGCAGCGCACGATTTTCACGCTCGTGTCGTAGGGCGAGGGAAACTCGGAGTACTCCTTCGTCTGTTCGCCGCACGTAGTACAGTTTTTCAGCATAATCTTTCACCTTTTAGCAGCGTCTTTAGAGGGCAATAAGGTTTTAAGCCTGTCGGCGGGGTTACTTTCTCTTCTTTCCGCCCTTGGCTTCCCCTTCCTTTGAGAACTCCAGAAGCCCGTCAACGAGGTCGGAAATCGCAAGGAGCGCCGCGATGAGCATGACAAACGGCGTCACGCCCTGCAGGCTGATTATGAATATGTTGATGTTCAGGTAAAGCGCGAGCATCACTCCAAGGAGGACATAAGTCCCGATTACCACGTGAACAGTCGCGCCCATTTTTTTGAGAAACACATTACCACCTCATCTGTATCGGCGTTGCAGGTTTAAATTCCTGCCTGCTTTTCTGCACGGGCGGCGCGGGCACTGCCAGCCTCGCCGGGGCGCAGGCTCTCCTTCAAAGCCCTGCCTGCTTTTTGAGCGCAGCTGCCTTGTCAGTCTTTTCCCAAGTGAAGTCAGGATCCTCCCTGCCGAAGTGCCCATATGCCGCGGTTTTCTGGTAAATCGGGCGGCGGAGCTTCAGGTCGGTTATGATTTGCCCGGGCTTGAGGCGGAAGTTCGCGCGTATCAGCTCCACGATTTTCTCCCGCGGGACTTTCTCTGTGCCGAAGGTATCAACGAAAATCGAAACCGGCTCCGCAACCCCGATTACGTATGCCAGCTGCACTTCGCAGCGGCTCGCAAGCTTGGCTGCAACCACGTTTTTCGCGACGTAGCGCGCCATGTAGCATGCCGAGCGGTCCACCTTTGTCGGGTCCTTGCCCGAAAAGCAGCCTCCTCCGTGCGAAGCCGCGCCGCCGTAAGTGTCCACTATGATTTTCCTTCCCGTGACTCCGGTGTCGCCTGCCGGCCCTCCGAGCACGAACCTGCCCGTCCCGTTCACTACAATCTTTATGTCCTGCGTGAAGTATTTGCCAAGCACTGGCTTTACGACCTTTTCCACCAAATCCGCCTTCACCTTCTCCGCGGTGAGGGGCTTGCCTTCGAATTCCTCGTCGTGCTGCGCCGCAATCACAACCGTTGTTACGCGCTTGGGCTTGTGGTTCTCGTCGTATTCGACAGTCACCTGCGTCTTGCCGTCAGGGCGAAGATACGGCACTGTTTTTTTCTTGCGGGCAACGGACAATCCGAGCGCGAGCTTCTGCGCAAGCGAAATGGGAAGCGGCATCAGCTCCGGCGTCTCATCAACCGCGTATCCGAACATTATCCCCTGGTCGCCGGCTCCGATATTTTCGAGGTTCTCCTCCTTGACGCCCTGCGCGATGTCAGGCGACTGCGCATGTATTGACACAAGCACGCCCGAGCCTTTCGCGTCGAAATAGTATTCCGGTTTGTTGTAGCCGATGCCCTCGATTGTGCGCCTCACAATCCCCTCGACATCCGCGTACCCCTTGGTCGTGACCTCTCCGGCAACGACTATCAGCCCCGTGGTCGCAAGAGCCTCCACGGCAACGTGCGAGGACGGGTCCTGCCTTATCAGGTCGTCGAGAATCGCGTCCGAAATCTGGTCGCACACCTTGTCCGGGTGCCCCTCGGTGACCGACTCTGAAGTGAAAAGGTACGTCTTTCCTGCCATATGATTACCCCCGAATTTGCACTCCCACGCGGCTTATAAAACCTGTTATATGTTTTATTCTAATAAGAATATTTACTAAATTATTATTCTGTTAAGAATGTTGTTTTCAAGAGCGTTTAAATCCGCCCGGCGCGGCAAGCATGCTGCAGCAACGGGTGTTATTCTGGCAAATGCAATCATCAGCGGGAACTTCGGGGAGCCGCGCTCCCCCAACACGCTTCTGCAACTGAAGGCAGCTAACAGGCTGCGCAGCCAGAACAGGGGGTTTCTCCACAGGGTTCCCTTGTTTGAGCCGTGGTCAGTGCAGGTGGCTACCGACTGGGGCAACGACGGGAAGCGGCTTGAGGCGCAGGTGTGGAATTTCTGCGGAAGGAAGAAGAACGCCTCGGTCTGGGAGCTGTCCCATGACGTTCCGGCATTCGACATCGGGGCTGCGGCGCGGCTGTTCGAGTCCAACCTCAGGCTCGCGCTCCCCAACACGGTGTTCCTGTGCGTGGTGGACCCGGGCGTGGGGTCAGAGCGCAAGGCAATAGCCGTTGAAACCGGCAACCGCGCCTTTTTCGTGGGCCCGCACAACGGCGTTTTCGACCTCGTGCTTCGCGGACTGAATAGCTTGTACGGAATAGTGAAGGCAGTGGAAATCGGCCGCGCAAGCGCACACGTCATCTCCCAATCCGACGGAGGAGTCCGTGCCGTGGACGGGGACGCGGTGTTCGCCCCTGTTGCCGGTGCCATCGTGAGGCACAGGGGCATCCCCTCTGATTTGGGCAGGGAAATCCTGCTCTCGGAATTCGGCGAGGTTCTCAAGTGGGACTCCGCGGCGGTTGGCAAAAGCGGGGCTATTCAGGGGAAAATAGAGGACATAGACCACTACGGCACTTACGTCACTAACATTCCCGTGTCGCTTCTCAACGGCAACGGCAAGCCCGGCTCCATCATCTCGGTTTGCGGCGCACAGTCCAAAATCGAATTTACTATCCCATATTTCGAATATTTCGACGCTGTCGGCAAAGGCGAGCCGTTATTGCTTCCGCAGGGCAACGCGTTTTTGCACCTCGCGGTGAATCAGGGTAGGGCGTCCGAGAAACTCCCCCTGAAGCTTGGCGAGGACATATCTCTTGCTTCCTGCAACTGATTTTCTTCCAAGGGGACAGCCTTAAAAAGTGGTCTATTCAGATTTATTATGGTTAATATGGCGACAATAATCCTTCCCTCATCCAAGAACATCTCCGGCGTGCACCGCGAGCTCGCGCAGGCGCTTGGGGAAAAGGGCTTTTTTCAGTCAAGGGGCGTGCTCGCCGACCGCTATTACAGGAAAGGCGATACTGGCTCGCAGTCGTTTTTCATCTACAACAGGGGGCTGGACGAAAACGGCCTGCCGAATTCGAAATCCAATTTCAACGTCTGCGTGCTCGACACGGGCAGCCGGCTGCGCGTGTGGTTCTCCAATCCCGACGAATCAGTGGAAGCCGCGAAACTGGACTACAAGAAATTTGCGCAGTTCTTCTCATTTTCAAGCGGCAGGTCGGGCAAGTTCGTAGCGGATGTCGCCGACTCCGCGTTTTCCGCGTCGCTTCTCAAGCCCGAAAACGCCTACCGCATTTTCATTCACAGCCACCTCGCAGAGCTTTCCGGCGTGACTTTGAACAGCTCGGGCAAGATGTATGACGATGGCTGCTCAAGCGACGGCGCTTACCTTTACAACATCGCGCTCAACCACGGGGATTTGGCCGCGCTGACCTCCCACAATAATTTCCTCACCGCGGCATGGAAGAAGTTCGCGGCTGAATCCGCGAAATACGGAGTGAACATAATCCCGGGCTTTGAAGCCACGCTCCCGATTTTCCAGCACGAGCCGTGGCTGAACGGTTCGCCGGAGGAAAAAACGCACAACCCGAACGGGCCGCACACAGTCCTTCTCTTCAAAAGCCCGGAAGCTGCCGGCGAATTCTGGAGCAGGCATTTCTCCGGAAGGAAGCAGTACAAGTACGCGCCAACCGCCTCCTTTGGCGCGGAGCTTATGAAAATTTACGATGAAATCGAAGGCAGGTACAGGGGGGAAATCGCCCGCATGGTCGCCCACCCGGTCTGCGAAGTCACGCTTCCGGACGTGGGGATTGCTAATCGCGTGGCAAAAGGCGAGATAACCTTCAAGGAAATGGAGGGCATAATCGTCCGTTCGCAGGGCGTTGCCTGCTTCAACATGACGCTTGATGAAACGCCGCTGAACTTCAACCTCTACCGCGAGCAGGTTGATGCATGCTCGCATTTCGACGCAAAAGAAAAGGAGCGCAGGCAGAAAAACATCAGCGAAGCGCAGTCGTATTTCGCATCCCTTCTCGAAAAGCACTCGCTCGGCTCTAAATTCACCCCGAACAACGTGAACATGGCGCTTGCAAAGGAATTCAAGGGCAAAACGATTTCCTACGTGGATACCGACTCGCACAACTTCGACTGGGGATACACCGATGCGTGGATTGCAACGTGGATGATACGCTCCATGGGGCTGCTCTCGCAGGGGCACAACACGCTCTGGCTCCCCGCAGTTCCCGCCCAGAAGCCCACGGCTGGCGATATCGTGAGTTATCTAAACAAGCCGGAGGGCATGCCGGAAGCCAAGTGGTCGGCGCACATATTTTCCGAGATGAAAGACGGGCTCGTGAAAATAACCGACGCGAGGCAGGATTCCACATGGACGCAAAACGCTTTCAACTGGTTCGAAAAGCTGTATTACCTCGCCACCAAGCAGGTTCCGCGCATCGCCTCCGACACGGTCAAGTCGCTGTCCGAGCAGTCCTCGCTGCACGACCCTCTGGCAATGCTGCGCTCGTCCATCCCGGGCACGATTCCGAAGTGAAAACCCGGCGAGCCCTCAACCGCGATTTTTTATCTTATTCGCAAATCGGGCTGCTGCCCTTTCGCGATGTGCATTTTGCGGTGCGCCGCAAAACGCATCAGACATCGAGCCGGCGGCTCGATGCTGAATTCTAAAAAATCGCCCTCAACCGCGATTTTTTAAACCCTAGCCCTCTAACCACTCTCGCGAAAGCGCCCTCGTGGTATAACTTGGATAGCATGCGAGCTTGCGGAGCTTGAGATTAGGGTTCAAATCCCTACGAGGGCGTTTTTTATTTACGAAGTGTTCCAAACGGATGGTGAAACTATGAAACGAGGAAAAATGTCTGCAAGCGGGCAGAGGCAGTCAAGGAAAAGGGCAAAGAGCAACTAACTTCTTTCCATTTTTTATTTTTCAGGCGCTATTTCCAATCTTGCAAGAGGCTGAAAACTACGTCAATCGCTTAATATAACCTTTATTAATTTGAACAAGCAACGAATTCCCGTCAAGGCGACGAGTGGTTTTCATGGTTGCAGTCAACAAGGTAAGTTTCAAAATCGGCGGGCAGGCGGGCACGGGCGTGGCGACAGTCGGCATGCTTTTCGCCAAATGCCTGCAGCGCGCGGGCCTGGAAGTGTTCGGCACGAACGACTACCC
>Ga0172379_10003490_pt1 | contig 24959 bp, 24 predicted proteins | sample GrowelOW334metaG_FD_119756 | JGI IMG/M metagenome (GOLD analysis project Ga0172379, IMG submission 119756) | Groundwater microbial communities from an aquifer near a municipal landfill in Southern Ontario, Canada - Groundwater well OW334 metaG | ecosystem: Environmental > Aquatic > Deep...
AGCTTTGAAAAATTTCGGAGCCCTGTCAGGGTCGAATTTGCGGCAAAGCGTCAAAATTGTCCAGTCGATATCAGGCCGACTGAGCATAAACCCGCCGCACCACAGCGTTTCATCGTCCGGATGAGCGACTATCACAGCCGCTGATTTGCAGTTATCAAAAATGTTGTCCATAACTTATGATTATACCATAGTTAGAGTATCGGGTATAGAAAATGATAGTCTTATAATTGTGCTATTTTCGGCACAAAACCTAAAATCTTCTATTTTTATCTAAACCTAACTGCATTATCAGCCGATATTTGAGGTGAGTTGAACCCTTATTATGTAATTAGGAGTTGAAAATGGGGATTCAGGACTGGTCAGAAAATTTAATACTGGCAACCATTGCACCGGAGCCGGAGATGAGTGATGAGCTTAAGGCCGTCACAGAGATTGTCCAACAGCGAGACAACTGCAGCGTCGTTGTCGACTTTTCCGATGCCGACATTATAACCTCATCGAGCCTTGCTCAATTGCTCAGACTGCAAAAAGTCCTCGACGACCACAATCAGCGATTAGTTCTCTGCGGCACGAGCGTAAGAACTCAGGGCGTTTTTAAGGTTACAGGCCTTGATAACGTCTTTGAATTCGTCTCTGACAAATTTACCGCTTTGGCAGGTATGCAGTTCACCCTCTAATTTCAGAGGCTGAAAGTTGACAGCCCGCCGGAAAAGTGATATTATCAGGCCGAATGTTGCAATTGCCCTCTAAAATAATCCTGCTTTCAGGAAAACATTATGGATGCTGAACTCGTCCGGCAACTTGAAAAAACTCTCGGCTATCAATTCAAAGACGATTCCCTTTTGCGCAAAGCTCTTACACATTCTTCAATCGCTTCCGACAAACTCGACAGCAACGAAAGATTTGAATTCCTCGGTGATTCCGTGCTTGGTCTGGTAATCTGCCAGACTCTCTTTGAAAGATTCCCCAAATATCTCGAGGGCGACCTTACAAAGGTCAAAAGTAAGCTTGTTTCACGAAAGATATGCTCAATTGTCGCCGCTCAGCTCGGCCTGGATTCAGCTCTCAAGGTCGGCGCAGGTATGCGGAAAAGCAAGGCTATGCAGGGGTCTATCGCCGCCGGCACCCTCGAAGCGATAATCGCCGCGATATATTTCGATAGCGGGTTTGAAGCGGCAAGAGACTTTATCATTAGAGTTTTCGAACCGTTTCTTTTACAGGCGGAAGCCGATGAGCATCAGGATAATTATAAATCCGTTCTCCAGCAGTATTCTCAGCAGAATTTTGATTCCAATGTGAACTACGAGCTGCTCGATGAAAAAGGCCCCGACCACAACAAGTGTTTTGAATGCGCCGCTGTCATCGACAAAAAAAGATACCCAAGCGCATGGGGAATGACCAAGAAAGACGCTCAGCAAAAAGCCGCCTACAACGCTTTGCTCGAATTAGGGGTGATAAAAGAATAATATCGACTGGCATAAATTTCCGACTCTAAAAATTTAGACAAACAGAGTCGTGTCAATTTTAAAGACAGTCCTATTTTTTTACCGAAAGGGCGGCAGCCAATTCAGCGGTGAGCTGGTCAACAAGCTTTTTAACCGGCACAATTTCCGTGCATCTGTAAGCATTTGAACCCGCGAAAGCAAACGCTTCATCAAGTTTTCCCTTTGACGCGTTAGATAACACGTTGGCTATGCAGTAAGGAGCCTTGCTTGGGTCGCATGTTCGCAGACATTTATAAGTGCATTTGTAGGGCATCGTTAAGCCGGCTTTGATTTTTTTGACAAATTCGCTGTTAATGACCCTGCCTGGCAAACCGACCGGGCTTTTGATAATCGTTATATCGCCTTCTTTGGCATCCAGATACGCCTGCTTGAATTTTTCACTGGCATCGCATTCGGTTGTGCAGACAAAGCGGGTTGCCATTTGAACTCCTGATGCGCCCAGAGCAAGAAAACGTGCAATATCTTCGCCATCGAAAATTCCACCTGCTGCGATTACAGGAAACTTAGGTTCACACGAGTTGGCAAATGCTACAACCTCTTCAACAATCTGCTCAACAGGCATTGCTGTACCATCAGCTAAACTTTCGGCGGAATAACCCAAATGGCCGCCTGCGTTAAAACCTTCGACAATTACAGCATCGGGCATCTTGTCGTATCGACCCTGCCAGCGTTTGCAAATTAACTGGAGAGCCTTAACCGATGAAACAATCGGAATAATTTTTACATCTTTGCCATTGAGATACTTTGGCAAATCAAGCGGCAGACCTGCTCCGCAGATTACCATCTCAACATTTTCTTCGATAGCGACTTCTATGAGCCTGTCGTGGTCAGTCAGCGCAATCATAACGTTTACGCCGATTATACCTTTGGTCATACTCCGGGCTTTACGGATTTCTTTGCGAAGCGACTCGGCATTGAAATTCGCCAAATCAGGGCCATCATATTCCTCATACATTCCAAGTCCGGTGCTTGCGATTACGCCGGCACAGCCGGTATTGGCGACCGCAGCGGCAAGACCTGCTCCGGAAACTCGAACGCCCATTCCACCCTGAATAATCGGCGGCCAAATTTCCAAATTCCCTATTTTCAGGGATGGTATAATATCTTTAACATTCATAACTTACCTATGATAAATAACTTGTTTTAACAAAGCAAGGTCTCGTTTCATCAAAAATGAACGCATATTCATTTTACTGAATCACCGTTCACTTGCAAGCAAAAAACCCTTGAAAGCATATTTTGTCGCGATATTTAACTAACATATATATAAATAGAAACAACATTGCTGTTTTTCAGCGACTCGGCAGGCGTTTTTTCCACCAAACAACAACTCTCTAAATACATATTGGCAATATATACAGATATACTAACAGCATTGTTCGCCGCTGACAACATAATAAAAATTTATCCGCTTTAGCGACTCAATAAATCTCTTTTTAGATATTCTTGCAACATATTTACTTTGTTGTATAATTGCTTTACAAATTAAAAAACTGTTTTTGAATGGAGTGAATAATGTCTTTAGGCCAGATTATTCGCAAACGCCGGCACGAACTGGGCATTACCCTCGATGAAGTGAGCAGCAAAACGGGTTTTTCAAAGCCTTATCTGTCAACTATCGAGACGGGCAAAGTCAAAAATCCGCCCGGCGACCAGCTCCTGCGCAAACTCGAAGAGGCCTTGCAATTCGAGCCGGGCACTCTTCGCCACGTTGCCAATCTTGATAGAATGCCTGCCGATGTCCGCCAGCGGTTTGAATCATCAGAAGCCGAAAACCAAAGATGGCGAAAATTAGTTCAAACCCTCAAAGGCAAAAACGACAACGGCAAAATAGATGAGCTGATTGCCGAGAACGATTTGAAATCTGATGCCGCAGGCTCATCTATAAAACCCGGCAGACTAATTCCTGTTATCAATCGTGTCGCTGCCGGCTATCCGGTTGACTTTGACGACCTCGAATACCCGGCAGGTTTCGCAGATGATTATGTTCGCTGCCCCGACATTGATGACCCGCACGCTTTTGCTGTTCGCGTAATCGGCGACTCGATGGAAGCAAAATTCTTCGAAGGCGATATTGTGATTTTCTCTCCCGCTGCCGAAGTCCGAAACGGCGATGACTGTTTCGTCAGGCTTACTCTGCCGCACGAGACAACATTTAAAAGAGTATTCTTTGAAACGGAACAAAAGGTGCGCCTTCAGCCGAGAAACGAAAAATACGCGCCGATGATTATGGAAGGTTCAAGAATCAACGGCGTTTATAGAGCCGTTATTAAATATGAAAGATTGTAATTATGGTAGGGTGGGCTCTTAGCCCACGCTGTTTGTTTTTACCTCTGTGAACTCTGTGTTCTCTGTGGCTAAAAACAAAATTAAAAAAACTCTGTGGCTATTTAAAAAATAGATTGGATTTATTATGTCAGATACAAACACACCAAACGAAAATATTCACAAACTTGATTTCGTCCGTCAAATAGTTGCCGAAGACTGCAAAAGCGGAAAATGGGATGGCAGAGTCGCCACACGTTTCCCGCCCGAACCAAACGGCTATCTCCACATCGGACACGCCAAGAGCATCTGCCTGAATTTCGGCATCGCTTCCGAATTCGGCGGAAAATGCCATCTGCGATTCGACGACACAAACCCGGAAAAAGAAGAACAGGAATATGTCGATTCAATTATCGAAGATGTAAAATGGCTCGGCTGGGACTGGGGCGATAATCTTTTCTTTGGCTCGGATTATTTTCAGCAAATGTACGACTGGGCGATTGTATTGATTAAAAAAAGCCTCGCTTATGTCTGCGACCTCGATGCCGAGCAAATGCGCCAATATCGCGGAACGCCAACCGTGCCGGGCAAAGGCAGCCCATTTAGAGATAGAAGTGTTGAAGAAAATCTCGATTTATTTGAGCGAATGAAAAATGGCGAATTCCCCGATGGCTCAAAAACGCTCCGCGCAAAAATTGATATGACTCATCCGAACTTTAATATGCGCGACCCGGTAATGTACCGCATTGTACACGCGACCCATCACCGCACAGGCGACAAATGGTGCATCTATCCGATGTACGACTGGGCGCACGGGCTGGAAGATTCCGTCGAAAAAATCACGCACTCAATCTGCACGCTCGAATTTGAAAACCATCGCCCGCTGTACGATTGGTTCATCAATCAGCTCGGCATATATCACCCGCAGCAGATTGAATTCGCAAGACTCAATTTGAATTATACCGTAATGAGCAAACGCAAACTGCTCAAACTCGTACAGGAAAAACTTGTCAGCGGCTGGGACGACCCGCGTATGCCTACTATTGGCGGAATGCGTCGTCGCGGCTTTTCGCCGGAGGCTCTGCGAAATTTCTGCACAAAAATCAGCGTCAACAAATTCAACAGTACCGTTGATTTTGCTCTGCTGGAACATTGCCTGCGCGAGGATTTGAACAAAACTTCGCCGCGCGTAATGGCTGTTTTAAATCCGCTCAAAGTCGTTATCGAAAATTATCCTGAAGCTCAGGTCGAGATGCTCGATGCTGTCAATAATCCTGAAGACCCATCGGCAGGCAGCAGACAGGTTCCATTCTCACGCGAAATTTATATCGAGCAGGATGATTTTATGGAAGATGCGCCGAAAAAATTCTTCCGTCTTGCGCCCGGCAGAGAGGTACGCCTGCGTTACGCGTATTTCATCACCTGCACAAGCGTAGTAAAGGATTCGGCAGGCAATATTACCGAACTCCGCTGCACCTACGACCCCGCAACCCGCGGCGGAGATTCGCCAGATGGCAGAAAAGTAAAAGCGACTATGCACTGGGTCTGCGCCAAAACGGCTGTCAATGCCGAAGTCAGACTTTACGATAATCTTTTCACAAAAGAAAATCCTGAAGAAGCAGAAGAAGGCAAAGATTTCACAGCGAACTTAAACCCTGATTCTCTGAAGATATTGAATAACTGCAAAGTCGAACCTTATTTAAAGGATGCAAAGCCATTAAGCCGCTGGCAGTTTGAGAGATTGGGCTACTTCTGTGTTGATAAAGAAAGCGGTAGCGACAAACTTGTCTTCAACCGCACAACAACCCTCCGTGATGAATGGGCAAAAATCAAAGACGCAGCGAAATAAAACAGAAACTTTCAGAGCCGCGAATGTAAATGAGCGGTATTTAGCCGCCGGTTTTACCGGCGGTTTTTTTAATAATTTTACCATTTTTAAATAAAACCCTCATCGTAGCCGAATTATTAAGTTCATTAGTTTCAGCAATTTTATTGTTAATATCAAGAAAAACCGACAGCGTATTTTCTCCTCGTGTTAACGCAAAAGGCGAGCTTTGTTCATTCCAGAACTCGCCCGGCTTGATTGGCCCTGCGCCATAACTGCCCGATTGCGGTTTGCCGTGAAGATTGAGATTCTCTTTCGGGTCTCCTTTGAAAAAATTCATACTAAATACCGGCGCATCTACAATGCCGTGATTGCCGATTTTCGCCGTTACAGTATATAACCCGCCCACCTCATAAGGCCTGATATCAAAATCCTCAACATACAAATCAACATTTTCAATTTTCCCTGCCTCGTTTGCATTGATTTTCTTTGTGTCTTCGTGCCTTTGTGGCTCTGCAACTTTTTCTATTTGCGCATCCGTTTTTAAATTCGGTGGCAAATCTTTGTATTCTTCTGCTGTATAGACACGGATAAAGTTTCCATCAATTATGTATTTATTTGTACCAAGAATAGCCTTCAGCGTTTCTTCAAATGTTACGTCATAGAGCGTTCTTGCTGTAACCCGACCATTTACCTTGTCTGATGGAATAATGTTTTGCTTGTATTTTTCACCTAAAAATCGCAACGCATCTCTTATAGAGATGTCATGGTGAAATGAGATTGTGTTTTTGGTATTAAGAGCAGATTTTTCCGAAGCATCTTTTTCAACTTCAATCTGCACATCCGTTTTAACCCCCGGCTTCAGCGAAACATTCTTGAATTCAACCCACTCGTATGGCCGGGTCTGAAACTGAAATTCCTTAACATTATTTTGTTTTAATTTTGGGAAATAAACAGTTGTCTGCCGAAGCTCTTCACCAGACAATGATTGAATTCCTTTCAAACCCCTATCAGTCATTTGTTCTTTATACATCTTACCGGCCTTGTCAATAGCGACAATACGATGAGCCGAGCCAATTATAGTATCAGATACAGTAATCTGTACACCATCACCAATTTTATAAGCATCTGAAAAAATAACATTCCCAGTACCGCATTCTTTTTGGGCAGTTTCTTTGCCGTCATATACAAAACTGGTTTTCCAATCTCCGGCGGCTATGCCTATTCTTACCGACATCGTTATCAAATCTTCATTCGATTGAATTGCTGCGGCAGCCATTTCTCCGATATATCCTGTGCTATCATTTCTATCCAATCCGATACTAACCAACTTGTTTTTTATCGGCATATTCCACACAACCTCAACATCGGTACCGCCATAAATACCCGCTGCGAATTCATATCCTTTGAATGTCGTTTCTTTTGGCTCCGTATCGTACCATTTATAAGGTGCTTTTGTTAAAACTGTGCCATCCGCCCGCCACCATTGCTTGCCTTCACTCGGATGTTCACAAACGCCGATAAGCTCAACCGTTGTGCCATTAGAAAGCATTGCTTTAAAATCACCTTGCTTTGTTTTTTCTATCTCTGCCTGCCCTGAGCTTGCTGAATGGGTGTTCTCTGTGGCTACGTTCTTTGTGCCTTTGTGCCTTTGTGGCTCTTCCGCCTTCGTAATCGCAATCGTTGTCGGAACGCAAATCGCCGCTAAAACCAGGACCGTAATTACCGCCGCCGCCGTTGGACGCGAATAAAATTTCTTACCCTGTGCCATAATCGTTTTAATCCTTTCCTCGATATTTTTCACCGGCCCGGCAACCGCCAAACTCGGCAAAGCCTTTCTTGCCTGATACTCTCTGACCAAAACATCAACAACCGCTGATGAATAACTCCGAGGCGAAATATTTAATCTTGCTATCGCAATCTCATCGCAGCTTTTTTCGCGCTCGGCACGAATCCTGTTATTGGCAATCCATACAAACGGATGAAACCAGAAAATCGCCTGCGCAAAAATCTGCAATAAATTCACAAACGCATCCAATCGCATTATATGCGCAAGTTCATGCATAATCACATCGGCGGAATTTTTCGACCCCGCCGGCAAATATGCGCACCCGCGCCACAGACCCCATACAAAAGGCTGTGTAATTTTATCAGCCACCCAAATCCTGCCCAGAAACTCGCTCGAAACCGTACTTTTAAGCTTTTCAATTTCTCCCAACACATCTTCACCCGGCAATTGGCGATGCCTCAATATCCATCTATTCAGCAAAAACGCCCTGACTCCTGCGACAATTAAAAATACAATCGCCCCGCTTCCCCACACCGCGAAAACAAATATATAAAAATGTTCTTTAACATAATCTATCACTGCATAATGTGGTCGATTAGCCCCGCCAACACTTTGGCGGGGTTCATTTGAATTTTGGTTATTCAATTCTCGATTTTCAACCCCCGATTCTCTTTGCAGGTTAGCCCCGTCAATACTTTGACGGGGTTCTTCGTATTTAGCCCCCAGCTTTATGCTGGGGGTTTCTTTAGCATCGAAGGGCAATACCGCCGCCTTAAACGTCATCACAGGCGGCAATAAACATTTTGCCAAAATCACGCACCAAAGCAGATACCGCCAGTGCGAGCTTTTATTTCGCAGCAGAAACGACCCGACCGCGACGATTAAAAACAGAACTGCAATCTGCCAGCTTTGCCGAACCAAATGGTCTGTGAAATTTTTTACATATTCCATCTCAATTACTCCTTGTTTTTAAAGATAGCCACAGAGCTCACTCCTTCGACTTCGCTCAGGACGGTGAGCCTGTCGAACCGAGAGAACACAGAGCAAGATTTTTTTACAGTGTTAATCTGTGTTAATCCGTGTCTAAAAAATAAAATCTCATCGGCCATCAGGCCGATTCCATAATTTTGATTTTTAATTTTTGATATTTGATTTTCCTTGCTTCTTTTTCATAGTGCTTCGGATTTCTTAATAATATCTTTTAATTTATCTATATCCTGTTCGGTGATTTGTCCGTTTTTTGCCAGGTGCTGTACTAAAGGTATCGCATCTCCGCCGAAGAGTTGTGCGATAAAATCACCCACTGATTTTTTGATTAGATTTTCTTTCGGCGCGGTTGGCGAAAAAATATGTGCCTTTCCTTTTATGCTGTGTTTGATATATCCCTTCTTTTCCAGCCGCCGCAGAAGTGTCTGCACCGTTGCATAAGCAATGTCTCTATCCGCAGGCAGATTATCGAATATCTGCTGAACTGAACTGCTGCCGAGCAGATAGAGAATTGAGATGATTTGAGTTTCCGCCGAACTTAATTTTGGCAATGTTTTTTTAGCCATATCTAAAACTCCTTGTACATTTGTACGAACAATATATCGTACAAACGTACAACTTGTCAATAGTTTTTTCAAAATTTTATAAAAAATTTATTTTAGCTATGAATTTTTGTATCTTAGCGGCAAAAACCCAGCGCGAACCCATCTCATCTGCCTTGAGCCTGTCGAGATAAATTCTTCTTGTATTCTGGTTAATGCTAATCCGTTAATTGGTGAAATCAGCGTTTAAAATTCGTTCAAAATCTGTGAAATCCGTGCAATCCGTGGTTAAAATCGTCCAAAACTTGACGAAAGCTCATCGCAATTTTCCTATTCCTCACCTCTTTTCCCTGACTCCTCGTTTTTATCTTTCAATTTCAAACATAGATAGTTATACTGCCGGAACTTTTTAACATTTCAAAAATAAACTTTTTCAGAAAGGAAATTTAGTATGAGATTGCTCGTAAGTGTTCTCGCCGTATTAACTATCGGCACATTATCGCAGACTTTCGCTGCTGATGCGAAAAAGGCCGCACCGGCTCCGGAAACGAAAGCCGCGACCGCAAAACCTGTTGCACCGGAGGATATTGTAATTGAAACAAACGAACCAGCCGTTGACCCCAACGCTGTTGTTCTCACTATCGGCGACACAAAAGTTACCGAAGGCCGACTTGCGAAAATTCTTGCCCCGCGTCTAAAACAAATGGCCGGCAGAGTTCCTCCCGCTATGATGGGCCCGTACAAACAGCAGATGCGCAAACAAGCTATGGAACAAACTATTATTGAAGCAATGCTTACCGAAAAGGAAAAAGCGGCGAACATTACCGTCAGTGAAGAAGAAGTTACTACACAGATAAACAAACAGATTGCTCAGCAGAATCTTACCCTGGATGACTTTAAATCGCTTCTAAAGAGCTATAACGTTGATTATAGCGAATATCAGGATAATATGAAAAAACGCGCGATGTTTGAAAAGCTGATGGAAGCCCAGTTCGTCGGCAAAATAAAAGAGCCGAACGATGCGGATATCAAGGCTTACTATGACCAAAACGCTCAGCAGTTCACAACCCCGGAAAGCATTCATGTAAAGCACATTCTCATCAGACCAGCAGATGGCAACGACCCGAACAAAGCCAAACTTGAAGCAAAGGCAAAGGCACAGGAACTTTTGGCCAAGGTAAAGGGCGGTGCAGAATTTGAAACAGTAGCGAAGGAAAATTCCGCCTGTCCATCAGCCAAAGAGGGCGGCGACCTCGGCGTTCAGCCAAAGGGAACTTTCGTTCCTGAATTTGAAAAGGCAGCCAATGCTTTGAAGCCGGGCGAGATTAGCGATATTGTTGAAACCCAGTTCGGCTACCATATTATAAAGCTCGTTGAGCGTTTGGATGCGAACACAACCAGTCTTGAAAATGCAAAAGGTAAAATCACCGCTGCTTTGGGCGACAAGCAAAAAGAAAAGATTGTTATGGATTATATCCAGAATCTCAAGGCAGAAGCCAAAGTGAATTTCACCAATGAGGCTGACAAATTCGATTTAAATCCTCCTCCGAAACCAGCCGCAGTTGCTCCTGTTCGCAAATCAGAACCAAACACACCGCAGGTTAAGGCCGATGCGAACACTCCAAAAACCACAAGTGAAGCTGTAAAAGAGACTTCCGTAAAGAAAGTTGAAAAGACAGTCGAAAAAAATGTTGATAAAAAGGCTGATGAAAAAGCCAAAAAGAAAGCTGATAAAGAGGCCAAAAAGAAAGCTGCTCAAAAGAAATAATGCCGATTGGCGTTATTCGTTGAAATTTAAACCTTCGGGGCAGGGACGCTCCGGAGGTTTTTTTATGTAGTATGGTTTGCATAAAATTGGTGTTTGGGTATAATGCGCCCCGATAGGAGTCTAAACATTATGAAGATAAAAGGACTTATTGTATTTGTCGCAATCAGTTTTGCGGCTGTTGCGGCGGCGGAAACCTGGCGGCTTACAGAAGGACAAACCTGGCAGCCGGTCAGCCAAACCGGCGACAGCGGAAAAATAACGACCATAAGTCAGGCTAAACAGCTTGTTTCAACCGGAAAAACCAGCCGGGCGAAAAAGGCCTTTGCAAAACTAAAGGCGAATTATCCTGAATTTGCGGGTAAGGATTTCGATGCCTTTGTTAAGGCTGAACTTCTCTTGAGCAAGCGAAAATGGGAAAAAGCCGCGTTCGCTTATGAGAAAGTGACCAATGATTTTCCGCAAAGTCCGCTGTTTGATTCCGCAATAGAAAGGCAGTATCAGATAGCGACCGCTTTTTTGAATGGTCAGAAGAAACCTGTTTTAGGCGTATTCAAAGTCAAGGCTTATGATGAGGGCAGCGAGATAATGACCAAAATCGCTGACCGAATGGGCGATGCGCCGATTGCGAAAAACGCCCTGACCTCTGTAGCGACAAGCAGAGAAAAAAGGGGAGCTTATAACGAAGCTTATGATGCGTGGGCGGCTGTGAACGATAAATGGCCGACCGGACAGGAAGGCAAAGATTCACTGCTTGGAATGGCAAGGAGTCTTGACCTTGATTACAAGGGACCGAAATTCGACTCGAAAGTGGTCGAAAGTTCGCGAAGTTATTACGCGGAGTATCAGAAGAGGTATCCTGAACCTGCGGCGGAATTAAAAGTTTCAGAAAAACTTGTAGTGTTAACTGATAAACTTGCCGAGAAAGAATTGGCGGTCGCTGATTATTATACCAGGACCGGCAGCGATACTTCCGCGGAGTTGTATTATCAGAGAATAATAAAGGATTGGCCCGGCAGCGAAAGAGCCGCGCAGGCTGAAGTTAAGCTGGCTGCTTTGCAAAAGGAAATGGCGAAAAAAGCGATGGCCAAGCTGAGCGGCAAAAAGAAGTTTAACTGGAAGGGATTGTTCTTATGAGCAGGATAATCGGGGCTATATTCGTCTTTGTTTGCGCAGCGGTTTTGCTGACCGGCTGTATCGGCGGATATTCAAGCCAGTCTATATATCCGCGGGATGTAAAAAGCGTTTATGTCGAAATGTTTGATAATATGACATTCAGACGCGACCTTGAGTATGACCTGACCGATGCCATCGCCAAGCGAATCGAAACTGATACGCCTTACAAAATTATCTCCGACAGGAGCAAGGCGGATACTGTGTTGAGTGGAAAGATTACATCGCTGTATAATTCTGCGCTGACCATAGAGCGTAATGTGGGCAGACCGCTTGAGGAACAAGCGGAGGTTACCGCAATTTTCAGTTGGAAAGATCTGCGAACGGGTCAGTATATTGTTTCGGATAAAAGTATTACGGCGACAGCGAGTTATTCGGAGTTTCAGCAGCAGGGCTTTAAATATGGCTCTAAAGTCGCCGCAAACAAACTTGCCGAGCGAATAGTGGAAGGTATGCAAACGGACTGGTAAAAAAGAAATTTAAAAATAAAAGTATTGAATCGGCCTAATAGCCGAGCATTTTTTAGGTTGATAGATGAGTCAAAAGAAAAAACAGAATAGTAAACAAAATACAAATAAGCCAAATAATCCGAAGCTGCCACGCGCAGGGATGCCGTTGAAGTGGGTTTTCATAGGCGTTATGGTAATTATGCTTTTAACATCGCTTGGCAAGTATCAAAAGGTGGACCAAATCAGGAATGACGAGTTTGAGAAGTTCATCGCCAGCAACTGGATTGAGAGCGTCGAGATAGGCGAGCGTGAAATTACCGGTGTATTCAATGCCGACGGAATAAAGGCTCGTTCGCCAAAAGCGGCAAAAACATTCAAGGTGTATTATCAACCGGAAATGATTGGGGATATAACCACGAAACTGCGGACTGCGCGCGTGAGATGGGAAAACACTTCGCCGCAGATTTGGCTGCAGCTTTTTAACTGGCTGCTGCCTTTGGTATTTATGGTTGCAATCTTCTATTTTCTTTTTATTCGGAACGTCAAAAACGGCGCAGGCGGAATGCTGATGAACTTCGGCAGAAGCAAGCACAAGATGCACGGCAAAGAACAAATGAAAGTTACATTTGACGATGTGGCCGGCATCGAGGAAGCCAAAGAGGAAGTAGCCGAAATAATAGAATTTTTGAAGCATCCGAAAAAGTTTTCTAAAATCGGCGGCAGAATACCGAGAGGCGTTTTGCTGGTCGGCCCTCCCGGATGCGGTAAAACACTGCTGGCAAAGGCAATCGCCGGACAGGCGAATGTGCCTTTCTTCAGTATTTCGGGAAGCGACTTTGTTGAAATGTTTGTCGGCGTTGGCGCATCGCGTGTTCGGGATTTATTCAAGAGCGCAAAAGATAACTCGCCCTGCATAATATTCCTCGATGAAATTGACGCTATCGGCAAAAAACGCGGGCCCGGATTTGTCAGCGGCGGACACGATGAAAGAGAGCAAACATTAAACGCTATTCTTGTTGAGATGGACGGTTTTGACACCAACGACCAGGTAATCGTAATGGCCGCGACAAACAGAGGCGACATTCTTGATAAGGCTCTGACGAGACCCGGCAGATTTGACAGGCAGGTTTATATTCCTCTGCCGGACGTAAAGGGCAGAACAGAAATTCTTAAAATCCACGCACGCAAAGTCAGGACAGGGCCTGATGTTGACCTTGAGGTGATAGCCAGAGGCACGCCGATGTTCAGCGGCGCCGACCTTGAGGCGATTATCAATGAGGCCGCTATATCAGCCACAATGAATAATAAAGAATTTGTCGAAATGGAAGACCTCGAAGAGGCTCGCGACAAAGTCCGATGGGGCAGACAGAAACGCAGCAGAAAGGTTGACCAGGCGGACAAAAAAATTACCGCTTATCACGAAGCCGGCCATACGCTTGTACAATCTTTGCTCAAGGATGCCGACCCGCTGCACAAGGTAAGCATTATTCCAAGAGGGCCGATGGGCGGGGCGACTTTCTCGCTGCCGGAAAAAGACAGGACGCATTATACAAAGAAATATTGTATAGCGGAAATTCAGGTTTGTTTCGGCGGAAGAATCGCGGAAGAAATTTTCTGCGATGATATTTCCAGCGGCGCGCAGCAGGATATTAAAATGGCGACATCGCTGGCAAGGGAAATGGTTCAGACCTGGGGGATGAGCGCAGAGCTTGGCCCCATTGATTACAGTCCGCAAACACCGGATATGTACACCGGAATGATGGCAGCCGAGTATTCGCAGAAGACCGCGGAAATAATTGATGTCGAAGTTAAAAAAATTCTCGACCAGGCTTATAAGGCCGCAAGGGAAGTTATAGAAAATAATAAGGAAAAACTTCAGGCGATAGCGGATACGCTTTTGAAATATGAAACGCTCGATGCCGCCGAGGTTAAGATAATACTCGATGGCGGAACATTGAATAAGCCGACGGTCGGCGATTTGCTCAAAGCAGAGCAGGAAAAGTTATCGAAAGCAGATGACAAAACCCCGCCGACAGTTTCAGCCGAACCATAAAATTTAAAATGAAATGCGGAATAATTTTTTATTAACTGTTTTGGCAGGAGTTCTGATTTTCTCAAACGCCTTTGCGAGTGAGAAAATCGGCGATGATTTTGCCCAGATAGAACTTTCATTCAAATACGAGCCGGTTGCGCCAAAATCTGGAAATCTTCTGCAGATAAATTTTAATCTTGCACAGGACTGGCATTTTTACGCAGATGAAAAAACCGCTCCGCAGGGGACAAATCTGAAAATAATCGCCCAGGGGCAGGGGTTTTTATTTTCTTCGCCAATTATGCCGCCGGCCAATTTATACTTTGATAAAATAACAAACAGCAAACTCAAAGTTTATAGCGGAAAGTTCAGCGTCTTTGTTCCTTTTGTTATAGATGCCAATGCCCAAAGCAGCGAAGTAAAAGTTACGATAGACGGTCTTGCCTGTTCACAACAGTTATGCAGAAAAGCATCTTACGAACTTTCAAAAAAACTTGAAATTTCAGCGTCCGCCCCGATATTTTCAACGCCTGTGCGGGTTATTGTAGAGGAAGTTAATCCTGTCTTGTGGACATCCGCCGCTATCGCGCTTCCTCTTGCAATTGTCGCGGGATTGCTGCTTAATATAATGCCCTGCGTTTGGCCGATTCTGCCGATTATAGTTATGCGGCTGATTTCGCAGGCAAAGCAGAGCAAGGCAAAAAGCATTGCACACGGTTTTGCGTTTGCCCTCGGCATAATTCTTTTCTTTGTCGCTCTTGCGGCGGTGAATATAATTTTAAAACTCAGCTTCGATATCGTTTTCCAATGGGGCGACCAGTTCAGAAATTCAGCATTTGTTATTGCGATGGCGATGCTGATGGTTGTGCTGGCGTTGTATATGTTCGGGCTATTTTCAATCGGATTGCCTGTTTCTGTGAGCGGGCAAAGCAACGGCAGGGGCGGATTGGCTGGCTCGGTTGCGACAGGTTTTCTCGCGGCGGTTTTGAGTACGCCTTGCAGTTTTGCGATTTTGACATTCGTTCTCGCCTGGGCGCAGACTCAGCCGATACCGCTTGCGACAATTACAATTCTGCTAATCGGTGTTGGTATGGCCGCGCCTTATGTGATACTTACCGCGATGCCGGCTCTGCTCGCGAAAATCCCAAAACCGGGCAGATGGATGGAGCTTTTCAAACACATCACCGGCTTTATCCTTTTGGGCATCGGCGTAAAACTGCTTGAGGCGGTGCCTGCCGGGAAAATTATCAACGTTCTTTATTATGCAATTATTCTTGCGGTTTGTGTCTGGATGTGGGGCGTTTGGGTGCAATATAACACGCCGAAAGCGAAGAAGCTGGCGATACGACTTGCGGCGATTGTTTTGGCGGTCGTGTTTGGTTTTATATTTTTGTCCGAACCAAGGAAAGGACTTATCAACTGGCAGGAGTATGATGCGCAAGTGATTTCCGCCGCCCAAAAAAATAATCAGCCTGTGCTGATAGATTTTACGGCTGACTGGTGTATGTCTTGCAAAATTTTAGATAAAACGGTTTATTCAAATGCGAAAATCGCAGAGCTTATCAAACGCAAAAATGTTTTAGCGATAAAGGCTGATACGACAGAATTTGATTATCCGGCAGCAAGGGCGCTGAAGGAGATTTATAAAGAGCCTGCCGTGCCCGTAACGATTTTGCTTTTGCCGAATCAGGCTGATTCGATTCATCTGCCGGGGAATTTGATAAAATCAAAATTGACTAAGCATTTAAACGGTCTGGAAGATAAAAATTAAATTGTTTTCAATTTAATCCCAGTTTTTTATAAACTTCGATAACTTTTTCTGCGGTTTTTTTCCAGGTAAAGAGTTTGTTTCTTTCCCTGCCGGCGGCGATAAGCGTTTCTCTTAGCGAATGGTCATTGGCGATTTTTATAATTGCCTGCGATATCGACTTTATGTTCAGCGGGTTCACATATAAGGCTGCGTTGCCTGCTATTTCCGGCATTGATGAACAGTTTGATGTAATCACCGCGGCGCCGCAGGAAAACGCCTCGAGAATTGGTATTCCGAAGCCTTCATAGAGACTTGCGAAAATCAGCGCATTTGAGCAGGCCAGCCATGGACGAAGGTCGTCAATCGTTCCCATCCAGAAAACATTTTTATATAATTTAGACTTCAATTTTCTTTCTAATTGCGAATCTCTTTTATCAAGATTGCCGATAATCAGCAGCTTCGTGTTTTCAGCGATATCTTTGGCGGCTAATTCAAAAGCCTCAATAGTTCTTGAGATGTTTTTTCTGCTGTCAGGCGAGGATATAGCGACAAAATACTCATCGATTTTCTTACCGAGTTTTTCAGACAGTTTAACTTTTGTTTCAGCCTTTTGCTGCTGTGAATAAAAGACAGGCTCAATACCCGAAGCCAGTGGCACAACATCCACTCTGTTTTCCTGTATTTTAAAAATGGAACACAAATCTTGTTTCGTTGATTCTGAAATGGCCAAAAAATAGTCGGCTTTTTTGACGGCGTTTTCAAAGAGGTCGAGCTTGGATTTTTTATAAAGCTCCGGCAGCTTATATCTTCTCAGGTCGTGTACCGTCATAAGCCGCGGTTTGCCGTTTGTCGGCGGCATCAGATGATGAAAGCAGTGATAAATATCAAAGTCGCCAGTGAGGTTTTGGAGTTTTGGAAAATTAAAGTATTTCCAGAAATTTTCCAGCCATCTTATTTTTACGGCAAGAGTTTTCTGCTGTGCCGTTTCTCTGAACTCCTCATTTACAAGTTCTTTGGCTTGTGCGGCGAATTTGCTGGAATGGAACAAAATCAATTGCGGTTTGTCCTCAAGCTGAGAAAAACCTTCCAGCAGACCTACGCCGAAAGTATAAAAGCCCGAAAATTTGCTCACAAGAACAGGATTAAAATCAATCGCGACTTTAATTTGGGATATGGATTTAGGTTTTATATATTTCTGTGGTTGTATGGAAGTTTTGGCGGGACCAAATTTTATTTTTGCCAGCAGCAGCCAAAAAAATGTTTTAAAAGAGAAATGTTTTTCAAGAGATTGTTTAAAATAATTTATCGCGGTTTGTCTCATCGACTCTTTTAACGCGCTTCTTGCTGCCCTGTACTGTTCTTTACTCAGTCTTTTCATTGCCAGACGGCGAGGAATAACGTTTTTCCCGCCGCCATTGTAATAAAAATTTTCGAGCACTTTGTACTCTGTGTCTTTGCCGGCGAAACAGATATTTGATAGGTTTCCGCTGTGCCGGCGGCGTTTGAAAACAGCTTCGTCAATGCCGATAAAATCATATTTCAGAGAGAGCCTCAGCCACAGGTCGTAATCTGAACAGACCGGCAGGGTGGTATTAAAACCGGCCTGTTCAAGAAGGATTTTTCTGGAGAAAAGAGAACCGCAGGAATGAATCAGAATATGTTCAAACAACCGCTCGGTTATCCTGCCGCTGTAAAGTTTCTTTTTTCGTCTGTATAAAATCTCGCCGGCTTCGTCAATCGCGACATAAGACCCGTACACCACCGTATCCTCGGAGTTTTTCGGCATCGCCTGAACCATTTTTTCCAGCGCATCGGGAAACAGAAGGTCGTCGGAATCAAGAAATGAAATATATTTCCCCTCTGCCAGTTCGATAAGTTTGTTTCTTGCGGCTGCGTCGCCGGCGTTTTTTTGCCAGTGGTATCTGACATTGAAATTATTTTTTTCGAGCATTTGTTTAGTGCCGTCGGTTGAACCATCGTCAACGATAACAACCTCAAAATCATTATACGTCTGAGCAAAAACACTTTCGAGAGTTTCTTTAAGCAGATGCTCTCTGTTATAAGTCGGGATACAAACACTCACATTCGGCATAGTAATCTCCGGTTTTTGACTCATTTAGAAAAAAGCATTTTCAGGGATATAACCAGCAGGAATATGCCGAATATTTTTTTCAGCAGCGGCGCAGGCAGTCCGACGGCGAGTTTTGCGCCGAGCAGTCCTCCGAGCAGAAAGCCTATACAAAGAAACCCTGCGATTTTGAAATCTACAAATCCCTTTTGATAATAAGTCCACGCTGCCAATATGCCTATTGGCGGAACCATCATCGCAAGGGTCGTCCCCTGTGCAGTATGCTGCGATAGGCCGAACATAAGAACCAATGCCGGTATTATGATAGTTGCTCCGCCGATGCCGACAAGCCCGCCGAATGCGCCTGCCGCGACGCCCAAAATCAGATAAAGAAAAATATTTGTCATTTTACACTCACTTTCCTGAAACGCCGCCGGAGACGACAAAAGCCATTGCCTTTGAACTTTCGATATTCAGAGGCAAAACTCTCTCGACTGGAAAAATTAAAACCGAACCTGCGAAATTATACGACTGCGGGAAATAAACCGCAACATTTCCCGCCAGCGACAGGAAAGTTAAATCTTCCTGCGTGATAAAACCTATGGCCTTAGGTCCGCCCGCGGTAAGTTCGACAATGACAGGCTTATCGAAACTTTTTCTCTGGCCGGCAAACGCGCTTATTAAATCCCTCACGGATGAATAGAGCATTTTGACTACGGGAACTTTGGCGAACAGCCTGTCTATGAAAGCGAAAAATTTATTTCCCAGATAATTCGATGCCAAAAAGCCAATCAGGGTGATAATCGCTAAGATGATAACAATGCCTGAACCTGGGATTGGGACTTTAAGCAGATTATCAATTTTTTGAACTGCCCAAAAAATGACGAGAATCGTCAGTGCCGCCGGCACAAAAACCAGCAGGCCTTTTAGAAAATAACTTATCAGCCGCTTCATATCTACTCCTTTAGGGTATAGGGATTAGGTATAGAGTATAGAAAAGGGGATTAAAAATCAAAGATTAAAAATAAAAATTGACTTCGACGAGAAACTATGTCCTCTAATTCAATTTTGCTCTTAAAGTTTCGGCACGCAAAATATCGCGCTGTTCGGTATCTAAGTTTTGGCCTTTGTTCATTTGCAGATGCGCCGGCTGAGTGAGCAGGAAAAGTTCATTTATCGTTTCGATTGGAATTTCTTTTAATCTGCCCATATTTACGCCCATTCGTAAATTACTAAGAAGGAACATCGCCTCGTGAGAGCTGATGAGTTTGGCGTTTTTCAAAACAGCCAAAGCGCGTGAAATTTTATCGTCGAGGGTATTAACATCTTTTGTAACTAAATTCTGTCTGGCAAGTCGTTCATACTCGACAATTTTTGGAATTATCAAAGCCATAAACTGCTCGACGATTTTTTCTTCGCAAATGCCGAGCGTTACCTGGTTTGAAATCTGGAAAAAATCGCCGACCGCTTCGGTTCCCTCGCCGAAAAGCCCGCGAACTGTCAGACTCATATCCTTTGCCGCTTCGAACAACTGCTTCAACTGCTCTGTCATTTTCAGCCCCGGCAGATGCAGCATAACGGAAACCCTTATCCCAGTTCCGAGATTCGTCGGGCAGGCGGTAAGGAATCCGTATTTTGAGCTGAAAGCATATTGGATTTTTTCGCTTATCGCATCATCGATTTCATTTATTCGCTGCCAGCATTTGTCGAGGTTTAAACCTGCCGAAAGCGTGCTTAAACGCAAATGGTCTTCTTCGTTTATCTGCGCCGAGAATAGTTCATTGTCCGCGATTACAACTCCGCGCGGGCCTTTGCCCGCCGCCAGATTTCTGCTGATGAGCTGGCGTTCGACGAGTAAATCCCTTTCGACTATGCTGCCATGCGAGATATCCACAAAAAAAATGTCGCCGAGCATTTTTAGCGAAAGGATTGTTTCTTTAAGCGTGTTTAAAATCTCCTGCTTCTCGTCGTCGCTGCATCGTGAAATAAATTTATGCCCCGCCAGATTTCGAGCAAGTCTTATCCGTGACGAGATTACGATATCGGATAGCGGCGCCTCTGCGCTGAACCACTGCGATGTTTTTGAACTTAGTTCATTAAGTCTCATTGCATTGTCTTCAACTGATCCCTCAGTTTGGCGGCCAGTTCATATTTCTCTGCCGCGACAGCCTCTTCAAGCCGCCTTTTCAATTCTTCTTTTTCTTCCGTATTGTCGGTATTATGTACAACTTCCTGCTGTGGAATGTTGGCAGGAACTTTTCCTTTATGAGTGCAGTTGCCGTCGTGCGCTTTTACGATAAGCTGGTCCAGAGTTTTCCCGAAAACTTCATAATCGTTCGGGCATCCGAGTACCGCCTGCTTGCGGAACATATCCATTGTCATTCCGCATATCGGACAGCTTTTCTTTATTTCGTTCACATCCTGCTCATCGGTCTGCTGGTGAGCGGCTATCAGCGAACTCAAAAGCTCATTTAGAGAAAGCTGGCTTTTTATCGAAATGCCTTCCTTCTCAGCACAAGCCTGGCAAAGATGACTTTCCGTCCTGGCGCCGTCAACTATTTCCGTCAAATGAACCGTCGCACTTTTATTTTTACATATTTCGCATTGCATAATTAGGATATCGGGATAGGGGTTAGTAAATATAGTCTCGCCGACAGGCGAATCCATAAATTTTGTAATACTTTAGCTAAGTGCCAAATACGACTTGTCATTCCCGCGACCCGTGGTGAGCTTGTCGAACCAAGGCGGGAATCCAGCGTAAAATAGCCTCCGCCATCCTGTCCTCCGTAGCTTTAGCGAAGGATGGAAGGTGGTTTCCTATTTTTCTACATTCGGCTAAAATGTTACTAAATTTTCATTTTTCAATCTTCAATTTTCAATTCTGTTATGTTATCGACTGTTAGACAAACAGGCTAAACGGATTTTAACTCTCATATCTTGCCTTACAGCCGATAGCTTCCTGAACTTCAACGTATAAAAGCCTTAAATCAGCGGGCAATTGCGGCTTTAATGTCCGATAAATATATTCAGCTACATTCTCAGCGGAGGTGTTTTTGCCTCTTAAAACCGGACAGTCTTCAAGTTTTCGGTCTTTAAAACCGCTAACGGCGCCATCAAGCATTTTCTTGAGTCTGTTAAAATCAAACAGCAGACCATTTTCATCGAGATTTTCGCCGCCGATTGCCGCCTCGACCTGCCAGTTGTGTTCGTGCATCGGCTCAACCGTGCCGGAGATATTAAGCTGATGGTCTGCTCGAAAACTGGCATTCACTGTTATTCTATACAATTATCCCGCTCCGGTTTTATACTTTTCTCTGTGAGGCGTTTTTGAAGTTTTTCAAAAACTATTTGCGGTATCAGATTCGACACATTTCCGCCGAGTTTGGCAATTTCTCTTATCAGCGTTGAACTTGTAAAACCATATTGTTCGCTTGTCATAACAAAAACTGTTTCGATGCCGGCGACGGCGCGATTTGTCAAAGCAAGCTGGAGTTCGTACTGGACATCGGTAAAGCTTCGCAGGCCTCGCAGCATAGCGGTCGCTCCGACACTTGCGGCATATTCAACTGTAAGGCAATCGTAGGCCTGAACACTGACGCCATCTATTCCTGCCACAAGCGGCCTTATCATTTCGACGCGTTCTTTCTGTGTGAACAGGGTATCTTTGAGCGGACTATTACCCACCGCGACAATCAACTCATCAAAGAGTTTTATGCCGCGGCCGATTACGTCCAAATGTCCGTTGGTAATCGGGTCGAACGAGCCGGGGAAAATCGCCCTTACGAATTTTTTGGCCATATCGCAGCCTTTCAAAAACTATATATTTCAGGCTTATAGAGTATATTTATTGAGGATTTTTTGCAAGAAAAATAGATAGCGATGTGGTATATATAGACACCGGCAACCACTAAAAGGACATAATTATGCGAATATCGGTAGAAGAGGTTTTTGAGACGGTAAAAATGACCATCGAGCAGAATTTCGATATCAGAACCGTTACGCTCGGTGTCAATCTGAAAGACTGTATGGACAGGAATCTTGCCGCGTTTAACAGGCGGATTTTCAAAAGGCTCTCCGAAATGGGCCAAAAACTCAACCATTGCGCTGATGCCGTCGAAGACCAATACGGCATACCAATCACAAACCGAAGATTGAGCATTACGCCGGCGGCGATTTTGCTCGAGCCGCTGCCGAAAAAAATATCAACTGCGGTATCAGTCGCAAAGACGCTCGACCGAGCCGCCAGGGCTGCCGACATCGATTTCATCGGCGGATTTGGCGCAATGGTGCAAAAAGGTATGACCGCTGCCGATGAATTGCTAATCGATTCGCTTCCGCAGGCATTGTCGCAAACCGAAAGACTCTGCTCATTTTTAAATCTTGCATCGAGCAGGGCGGGTATGAATATGACCGCTATCGAAAAAATAGGCCACATCATAAAAGCCATCGCAGCGAACAGTAAAAACGGCATAGGCTGCGCAAAACTGGCAGTGTTCGCTAATGTGCCGGAAGATAATCCATTTATGGCAGGCGCGCATCACGGCGTAGGTGAGGCGGATTACGCACTTAATATAGGTATCTCCGGGCCGGGCGTTGTACGCGATGTCGTCAAAAATAACCCAACCTGCGATTTGACGAAGCTATCGGAAGTTATCAAGCGGACAGTTTTCAAAATCACCCGCGCAGGCGAACTAATCGGCAGAGAAGTCGCCACGAAAATGGGTGTCGAATTCGGCATTATCGATATTTCGCTTGCCTCAACACCGAAACGCGGAGATTCCGTCGCCGAAATCATCGAAGCGATGGGCGTTTCGCGGATGGGTAGGGCGGGTTCAACCGCCGCTCTGGCAATGCTGATGGATGCTGTTAAAAAAGGCGGCTCAATGGCATCCGGCAACGTCGGCGGACTATCGGGAACATTTATCCCGGTCAGTGAAGATGCTGGTATGATTCGCGCGGTCAGAAATGGTTCGCTCAATCTCGAAAAACTCGAAGCCCTTACAAGCGTCTGCTCGGTCGGTATGGATATGTTTGCCGTGCCGGGCAACACGCCCGCCGATGTTTTAAGCGCGATAATTGCTGATGAACTTGCAATCGGCGTTGTGAATAATAAAACCACCAGCGTAAGAGTTATTCCTGTGCCCGGCAAAAAAGCAGGCCAAATTGTCCACTTCGGCGGATTATTAGGTTCTGCGCCGATTATGAAAACTTCAAAAATCGCTTCGCCCGACTTTATTAAACGAAAAGGAAGAATCCCCGCCCAGGTACAAGCGTTAAGAAATTAAATCTCTGTGTTCTCTGTGAGCTCTGTGGCTATTTTATGTTAAATGTTTTTGAATATCCGTTTGTTGGAATAGGCATCGCTTTTTTGTCGATGATTGCGCTTTGGCTGTATCGGGCGCTTCGCCCCGACAAAAAACGCAAATGGCATTTCGCTGTTCCATTTATTATTATCGCACTGGCCTTCGGCCTTTGTTTTCTCGTTCAAACCGATAAAGAAAAAATCCTCGCTGCTTTTAACACCGGCATAAAATCATTTCAGCAGCGGAACATCGAGCCGATTCGTGAAATTATCGCTGATGATTATTCCGATGCCGCTCATGGCTCAAAGGCGTTGATTGTTGCGTACTGTCAGGCAATGTTTGAAGTTGCCCCAGTTGAAAAAGTTACGACATTCAGCAGACAAATTGAAATTGAGCAGACAACCGCGACATTCACAATGGAATCAATGGTGAAATTCACAGAGGAAAGTGAAATTGCCAAAATGGGCAAAGCATTTCTAATTATTAAAGCAAGACTGCATTTCAAAAAAACGCCGGAGAAGAAATGGCTTATTGTAAGCTCGGAAATTCTCGAACTCGACCGCAAACCGGTAAATTGGAATCAGCTTAACGCTCATTAAATTAAAACATTTGCTTTCTTTTCATTTTTATCATCAGCACTGACCATTTTGGTCGCCCCGCGCCAAAATGGTCGTTGTGATATAACTATCGCAATCACAACCGCTCGCGCAAAAAACAAACCGTTCGCACAGACCAAAATGGTCAATTACCTCAAAAGCAAAATTTTGTGTCTAAAAAATCTTTGTGACATAACAGGCTGCAAACAAACAACTTAAAAAATTCTTTCAAAAAATTTTCTTCTGGCACAGCCGTTGCGATATATGTAAATCGGAAGTTAAAGTAGTTTGTAAAATAGCTGAGGTCGAGAAGGGTTTATCTTCTTTAGAAGTAAGGTGTAAGAAAGATGCTCGTCCTCGTAAAAGCTAATGTTTTGACAGTTGGACTCGAAGGCAGGATTGATGCCTTAAAAGGTTTGCCGATTCGAGTTTTTAATACGCCGACCGGATTTGAGGCCGGCCGTTCTTTGAAAAATGAAAATGTTGACAGCATCATCTGCAGTTGGAATTTGCCCGATGCCCCGAATGGCCGATTTGTCAAAACGCTGCGAAGCGCAAAGCCTTATCTGCCGGTTATCGTGGTTATCCGGGCTGCCGACCCTGCCCAGGAAATAGCGGCAAGGAGTATCGGAGCCTCTGCGGTGCTTGCCAGCGATGAATCCGATGAAGTTTTCAGACGGACGATCGCCCAGGTGCTTGGAATTGATGACGCTGTGAAAAGTAAAGAAATCTTTGCTATTGCCAACGATTCTAAATAACGCCTCGGCGATATTTGACTCGGACGCTGACCTGTTGGCCAAAACACTTACGTGATAACGGACCGATTTCAGCAGGCGATGCATTGAGTATAGGAGGGAGGGCTTGAGAAAAGCAAAACAATAACTTCTTCTCCTCCTCCAAAAGAGGGTTG
>Ga0172379_10003491_pt1 | contig 24955 bp, 20 predicted proteins | sample GrowelOW334metaG_FD_119756 | JGI IMG/M metagenome (GOLD analysis project Ga0172379, IMG submission 119756) | Groundwater microbial communities from an aquifer near a municipal landfill in Southern Ontario, Canada - Groundwater well OW334 metaG | ecosystem: Environmental > Aquatic > Deep...
AACGTCCAAGTTGCCATCATCGGCGCCGGTCCCGCGGGACTGCTGCTGGGTCACCTGCTGTATCGCGCCGGCATCGACGCCATCGTGCTCGAGCAGCGCGGCCCCGAATATGTCCTGGGGCGCATCCGCGCTGGCGTGCTGGAGCAGGTCGCGGTCGACCTGCTCGACGAAATCGGGGTGGGAAGGCGCATGCACGCCGAGGGCCTGGTGCATGGCGGTTTCGACATCGGTTACGGCGGTGGCCGGAGCCGCATCGACCTGCACGGCCTGACCGGCGGCAAGAACGTCATGGTGTACGGCCAAACCGAGCTCACCAAGGATCTGATGGATGCCCGCGCGGCGGCAGGACTGAAGACCGTCTACGAGGCCGAGGACGTTAGCGTGCACGACTTCGATGAAGGGTCGTCCAGGCCTCGGGTGCGTTACGTGAAGGACGGCGTCAGCCACGAGATTCGCTGCGACTTCATCGCCGGCTGCGACGGTTTCCATGGCGTGTGCCGGGCCAGCGCGCCGAAGAATGTCCTGAAGACCTTTGAGCGCGTCTATCCCCTGGGCTGGCTCGGCCTCCTGTCGGACACGCCGCCGGTCTCCGACGAACTGATCTACATTCGCCATCCGCGCGGCTTCGCCCTGTGCAGCATGCGTTCGCGCACCCGCAGCCGCTACTACCTGCAATGCTCGCTGGCCGACACGGTGGAGCAATGGACCGATCAACTGTTCTGGGACGAGTTGAAGCGCCGCCTCGGTCCGCACAGTGCCGCCGCGCTGGTCACCGGACCATCCATCGAAAAGAGCATCGCCCCGCTGCGCAGCTTCGTCGCCGAGCCGATGCGCTTCGGCCGCCTGTTCCTGGCCGGCGACGCGGCCCACATTGTGCCGCCCACGGGAGCCAAGGGACTCAACCTCGCCGCCTCCGACGTGCGCTACCTGGCGCGCGGCCTGGCGCAGTTCTATGCCGGCGACAGCCATGGCATCGACACCTACTCCGAGCGCTGCCTGTCGCGCATCTGGAAAGCCGAACGCTTCTCCTGGTGGATGACCACCCTGCTGCACAACTTCCCCGAAGCCAACCCCTTCGACCAGAAAGTCCAGGAAGCCGAACTCGACTACCTGCTGCATTCCAACGCGGCGCTCACTGCGCTGGCAGAGAATTATGTCGGGTTGGCGTTCGAGGATTGAGGTGAGGCCACTAGGGTAAGTTAGTGACCACGGCGACGCCTTGCAGCATGCTGATGTAGAGTGTGCTGCCACGGATGGCGATGCCAACTGGCTGCGAAAGGCCTCCGGGCAGAGATCCGGCGACGAAGGCACATTGTCCGGCTACTCCGACGACCGTAGTCACTGTCCCGCCAGGAGTGATCTTGCGGATAGTGCAGTTACCGCCATCGACCACATAGAGATTGTCGGCTCCGTCGATGGCAATTCCCGTGGGAGCATTGAAGTTCGCCGCCGCGCCTGTGCCGTCGGCAGTTCCGGATACTCCCGGCGTGCCAGCCAGGATGGTGACCACGCCTGCTGGAGTGATCTTCTCGATGATGTTGGCGCCCGTGTGCGTGACATAAACGTTACCCACACTGTCGGCCGCCACTGCGCCGAATCCGCTGCCGCCTACACTGGCCACCAAGGTTCCGAAAAGCGTCGTCACTGCGCCGGCAGGCGTGATCTTGCGGATGAGTTGGCCAGCATCCGTCACATAGATATTGCCCAGGCTGTCTGTGGCAATTCCCCCCGGCGCAATGAACTGCGCCGCCGTCCCGATCTCGTCAACAACGCCGACGACCCCAGGTGTGCCCGCCAGCGTGGTCACCAATCCAGCGGGCGTGATTTTGCGGATGGTGTGGTTGTAGGTGTCGGCCACATAGAGATTGCCAGAGTCGTCGGCCGCCACTCCAGAGGGACTGGAAAACCTCGCCGCCGGCCCGATCCCGTCGACACTGCCCCACAGATCCGCTGTTCCGGCCAGCGTGGTTACCACGGCGGCCGGCGTGATCTTGCGGATGGTGTTGTTCATATCGGCCACGTAGAGATTGCCTGCGTTATCGATGGCAATTCCCGATGGCGTATCGAAGCTTGCCGCGACCCCGATCCCGTCGGCGCTGCCAACTATAGGTGCGACGCCGGCCAGTGTCGTCACCGTTCCGGCGAGATCGATCTTGCGCACCGTATGGTTGCCGGTGTCCGACACATAGACGTTACCCGCGCTGTCGGTGGCGGCACCTTGCGGATTAAAGAATCTTGCCGCTGTCCCGGTGCCGTCGGCGCTGCCTCTGACACCCGCCGCGCCGGCCAATGTGGTGATTACGCCGGCTGGTGTGATCTTGAGAACGACGTTGTTGGCGGTATCGGCAACGAAGATGTTTCCCGCACCGTCGATTGCGGGGCTGCCGTCCCCCGAGGCACCGGGCAGAGTGGTAACGTCCCCGCCGGGCGAAATCTTGCGTAGGGCGCCGCTATCGGACACATAGACATTCCCCGCCATGTCGACGGCAATTCCCCGTGGATTGACGAACCGTGCCACCGCCCCCGTTCCGTCGACATGTGCAGATTTTCCGGCGGTACCGGCGAGGGTGGTCACCACCCCGGCAGGAGTGATCTTGCGGATGGTGGAATTGCCATTCGCGACGTAGACATTGCCCGCGCCGTCGACGGCAACCGCCTGGGGACTGATAATTCCCGCTGCCGGACCGGCCAGCATGCTCACCACCCCTTCCGGGCTAATCTTGCGAATGGCGGCATTGCCTCCATCGGCAACATAAATATTGCCGGCGCTATCGGCGGCAACACCCAGAGCACCTTGGTAGGCGCATACATCGTCGTCAAAGCAAACCAGGAACCCAAATCTTGCCACCGAACCGATCCCGTCGGCACTGCCGGATTCGCCAGCCTTGCCGGCGAGAGTGGTCACCAGCCCGGCAGGCGTGATTTTGCGGATGGTGAAGTTCCAAGTGTCGGCCACATAGACGTTACCCGCGCGATCCGTGGCGATTCCCACTGGAACAGCGAACCTCGCTGCCGCTCCGAGTCCGTCGACGGATCCCCGTTCGGCCATATCCCCGGCCAATAGCGCGAGCGTCGCAACGCCAGTTGGGGTACTGCTTCCAGTATTACCACCGCCACCGCCGCACCCGATCACTAGGATGGCGGCGAAGACGACAGCCAAGAAGGTTCGGATACTTGTCGAGGATGTGGTGGATCGAAGCTGGATATTCACTGCAACGACTCCCTGATATGGATTATGCATAATCCATGATAACACCAGGCGATGTCGCCGCTCATGTACCTACCAAGGCTTGCTGTTGATCGATCGCACGGCCCTTCGACCGGAAAGCAGGGTCGCGCTGCTGGAACCCGCCGATTGACTGCGACGACCAAATCCGGCGACACTCCCGAATGTGCGCTTGAATTCCCCATCCTCAGTCATGACCCGACCCCCTCCCCCGATGCCGCAGCAGCAGTGCGTTTTCCCCGCCCATGCACAGCAAATCGAAACGCCCGATGACCATTCACTCACATCGGGCTAATTGGCACCTATGAATAATCAACTACCTACAATTCACATTTCTTCACTCGTAAAATCTTTACGCCTGTTGCTGTTGCTGATTTTTCCCGGACTAAGCCTGACGACGGCAGCGGTTCAGGCAGCCGACGAAGAGGTATTCTTGGGGGCGCTCCGCTCTCCGTCGCACCAAACCATGGGGCGAGGTCGATCCGTGCTGTGGACTTTGCCGCTGGTCGCGACGCAATATCAACCGTCGCTGCCCACTCCCGCGATGCAAGCTGCCTTGCAGGCGCAGCAGGAAGGCCGTTTTCTCGATGCGCTGATACAGCTCGACGAGGCGGGCAAGGATGGGCAACCCAGCAGGCAACCTGAGCAGCCCGGCGCGGATGCCAGGGCCGGGATCGCTTTGTTGCGCGCCAGCTTCTTGCTGCAAGGCTATCAGTCACCGCAGGCGCTGGAAATACTGTCGCCGTTGCGTGCCAACGCGCAACATGCCGCGGATGCCCACGCGCTTGCCACCATGGCTTATCTGCAACAGGGACAAATGCAGCAAGCGCTGGATGCGGCGAAGCATGCGCATGACTCTGGCGGCGGCACCTTGCCGCATCTGGCCCGGTCGTATGCTTTGCAGGGTGCGGGGCATCTGGCGGAAGCGCGCGAGACGATGCACGACTTTAATGCTCAGAAGTCACAATCCGCGATCGCCTTGGCGCGCGAGGCCGAACTCGCGCTGACGCTCGGCAAGGTTCAGGCGGCCAGGACGCTGCTGGCTCAGGCGCATGCAGTGGATGCCAGACACCCCTATGTCGTCGCCGTGAGCGGCCTGGCCCATTTGATAGAGGGAGATGCCCAGCGGGCCAAAGCCGAGTTTGCAACCGCCTTGCAGCGCGATCCCAAGGATGCCAGGGCATTATTTGGTCTGGGGCTGGCGGAAATAAAACTGGGCGACTTCGAGGCCGGGCAAACAAAATTGCAGGCGGCGAATGAAGCCGATCCCGGCAACGCGTTGATACTCACTTATCTGGGGCGCTCGCAACAGCAACTCGGCCAAACCGGCGCCGCAAGGGAGAGCTGGCGCGGCGCCCAGCAAGCCGACCCCAAGGACCCCACTCCCTGGCTGTATCAGGCGCAGGCGGAATTGCAGGCCAACCAACCGCTGGACGCCCGCGAAAGTCTGCGCCAGGCACAGGCTCGCACGGCCTATCGCTCGGTTTATCGCGGCGAAGATTTGCTCAGGGAAGACGAGGGGTTATTGCAGGCCAATCTCGCCGAGATCCAGCGCCGTCTCGGAATGGAAGGCCTGGCGTTCCACACCTTGTCCGACCCGCTCGGCGAAAAGAGTGCAGCCAATTTGCGGAATCAAGCCGATGTGTTGCAAGGCCAGCGCTTCGGCGAATCGGCGCGGCGCAGCCTGCTGCTGCAAAGCCTGTTCAACGACCGGCCGGGCAACTTGCCGTCGCTATTGGATATCTACGGCGACGGTGCCGGGCAGACCGGCGCAACGGTGCCGCAACATGGTGCGGTCAGTTCGCTCAGCGCGCAGCAGGCCAGCTTCAACAACTATGACGCGTTGTTCATCCGGCCTGCCGCGCTGGAAGCCGACCTTACCACCGGCGGGCGCAATACCGCCGGCGAGCAGATTCGTCTGGGCGTGGGCAGCGACGCGCTGGGGCTGAGCCTGGCGGCACTGCAATTCAAGAGCGACGGTTTTGCGCCCTTCGACAATCTCGACAACCGCATCGTGCAGGGCGTCGTGCAATGGCGGCCGAACCAGGCGACGCAGGCTTTTGTATCGCACCAGACCTTTAATTCCAGGCACGGTGAAATTCACTGTCCGGCCGATCCGTTCAACTGTGGGGTCTATCACCAACTCGAAGACAACAGCGGCGTCACGCGCCTCGGGCTGCGTCATAGCCTGGGCGATCGTAGCGAGCTGCGCGGCTTGATCAGCCGCCAGCAGACCCGCCAAACGGACAACTGGCAATGGATGAGCGATTTTCTGCCGCCGCCGAACAACACCATTCCGGAACAAGATGCCACCTATGGAATAGACCATAACAGCAGCGCCGCCCACGGCGTGGAACTTCAATATCGCCACAGCGGCGCGGACTACTCCGCGCAGTGGGGCGTGAGCTCGGTCCGCTCGCCTTTATATCAGGCGAACTTTGGCACTTCCACCTTTACCAATATCGCACAGAAAATCTATGTGGACTGGCAGCAGGCGCTGAATCCCTATTGGCAGCTACAGGCGGGACTAGCTTGGGGCAAGAACGACAAGCTTTTCAGCCTGGGCACTGCCGACATCAGCACTTACCTGCGGCGCTGGCTGCCGAAGCTGGGCCTGATCTACGCGCCGGATGGCGCGACGCATGTGCGCCTGGCGGCATGGAAAGACTTGGACGATGCCGCCGTCGGCAACGCCTCGCTGTCGCCCGCCGCGCTGGCGGGCATCGTGCTGCATCGCCCCGGCGATAGTTACCGGCTGGTGCGGGGCTTCGCCCTGGACGCGGACAGACGACTCGCTACCGCCTGGCTGCTGGAAGGGCGGACGCAGCGGCGCTGGACTGACGAACCTTACTATTCCGTGTACCAGAAAATGACCGCAAGGCAGGTTGACGAGGCGCGCCTGGCGCTGCATTGGCAGTCCGGCCCCCTGACCCTGACCCTGGCTTATGACGATGAGAACCTCAGGAACGATCCAAAAATTCTCTCACCGGATTCGGTCCTGAAGCAGCGTTTGCGCTCGCGGCAATTGAGCCTGCGCTGGCTGGCCGGCGCGCAATGGACGGCGAACCTGAGCTGGAGCGATAACCGGCTCGACGCCACACAGCAATCGTCCGATTTCGATTTCAATCCCATTCTGGCCGATGTCCGGCAGCGCTTCGATCAGGCGGACGCCGGCCTGAACTGGAAATTCAACCGGGTCGGATCGATGGACATCGGCGTGCGCAACGTCGGCGGCAAGGAGTCCCTGTACACGGAGCTAGACCCGCTGGCCCCGCGCTTCAGCAAGGGGCGGCTGGCCTATGCTAGAGTGAAGATGGGCTGGTGAGGCAGTTCGAAGGACAGGCCAGGATATTTTTAACCACAAGGGAGAACTAACCATGAAAAAAATGCTGCTGTTGTTACTGACTTTGATCGTTGTGCCTGCATGGGCGGCCGATACCCCCGCCAAGCCGCCCGCCGCGTCGAGCGCGGGACAGGCCACGCAGGCGGCACCCGCGCCGACCGCCCAGGAATCCTCCGCAAAAGCGGCGCAGCCCGCCCCGAAGAAGAAGGCCAAGAAGAAAGCGAAAGCCAAGAACAAAGCCGCGGCAAGCGCCGCCCCCGCTGCTCCCCTCTCGTGTCAATTGCAGAATTGTGGCGGTATCTCGGGATGCTACTTTTCCAAATGTGGGGCTCCCTGCCAACCCTGTTGACAGCATTTCCCGCGTTTAGTTAACACTGCATTCGCATCGTCGCCAAGCGGTGCGGGCATGATTTGAAGCCCGCGCCGTTTTTTGTGAACTTTCGTTGAAAAACCGCGGGTTTCAGGCCCGCGGTTTCCGGTTGAACCGAGCACAGCGGCCAATCTTAACGCATCGCCGGCACGCCCGCGAGATAGCCCACTTCGGCCTTGTCGGGATTAATCCCGCCGATGATGCTGTCGTATGTCGCCTGGGCGGTGCTATTCTTGTCGCCCGCATGCTGGTAATTCGCCATGATGTAGGCGTAGCCGTTCATGTTGTCCACCACCTGTAGGCCGGTCGATTCCGCGCCCATGGGCAGGGAGAGGATGCGCACCAGTTTCTTGCTGTCGAGGTGATAGGCCCAAAGATAGTTATTGACGTGGTTGCTGCTGTCTTCGCCGATAAACAGCACCCGCATCCTCTCCGAATACCACAGGTTGTCGGGGCTGGCGATCTTGTCCAGCTTGGACTTGTTGCCTTCGGCATCGGTCGCCATGTCCTCGCCGACCACCAGCGCCTCCATCACCACCGGCACGAATTCGCTGTCGATGGCGTTGCCGCTGCTGTCGACCTGGCTAGGCTTCAGCGTCAATTCGTAGACCGCGCCGGAAGAGTTCTTCTTCAGGCGGATGTCGTTGGCGGCGTCGGCGGATTTATCCTCCATGCCGTTGCTCATCCGGGCCATGGCCGCGTAAGCCTTGCCGTCCTTGGCGTTGAAGGCGACCCCCTCGAATTTCTCGAATTCGGTGGTGGCGCCCAGATAGGCGGCGTAACGGCGAGTTTCCAGGAAGGCGGCCAGCGTCGCGATGCTCACGCCGGTGGTGCCGAAGGTACCGGTCTTCAGTTTCAGATCCTCGACCATCGCCACCTCGTGTCCCGCCTTGATGCGCTTGTAGCCGGCCGGCGTGGTGCCTGAGGTATCGACGTCGAACAGGTCGGTAAACTTGACCCCGGCATCGACGGCCTTCTTGATGTCGTCATGCTTGCCCTGGCCGAGCTTGATCCAGGTCAGCGTCGCCCTGCCGCCATCGGTGCCCACCGTGGAAACCTGATTCCACCTGGCGGCGTAAAGGCTACCGGCGGAGAGGTCGCCGGTCTTGTCAGCCACGAATAGGGTCAGCGAGGTGTAAGTGCCGTCGTCGCCCTGGATGGCGGTGCGGGAGTCGCCGAAGAATTGCAGCTTTTCGCGCGAGATGCGGCCCGCCGTGTGCCACTTCTTGACGCTGCTGGCGCCGTCGGCGGCAACCGTCACTTCGGGCACCAGGCCGTACTGGTAGGGCGAGGCGGTCGGGATGCCGTACAGGGTGCGGAAGGCCGCCATGCGTTGCGTATATTCCATGCCGGCGCAGCTTGCCAGCGTGCCGGTAATTTCACAACGCGCATCCGGCTCATACTCCTCGGAGCCGAGATGGGTGTTCCACGGCGAGCGGGCGCCGGCGCAGGGAATCCACAGGCCATTGACGCCCGAGAAATCCACCTGCTTGATGGAGGCCACGGTGAACTTGCCGTCCGCCGTGCTCTGGTTCAGTTTGGACACCGTCATGGTCATCGGCAGCTTGCCATACCAGTTGTTGCCGGCGCTGTCGTTGTTCTCGTATTCAAAGTGGGTCACCAGGTAAGGCGTCCCGCCGATATTCATCAGCGAGTTGGCGTCTGGCGTCTGCGCCACAAAGGGCTTGCCATTGACGTCTTTCAGGATCACGCCGTTCTTGTCGCGGATCGCTGCGGCCGCCGTGCCGTCGGCAGTCTTGTTGGTGTCGGTGTTGTTGAACAGATTGACGTAGGAGAGCGGGAATTCCTTGGTGCTGTTGTCGCTATAGGTGACCTTGACCTTCGAGGTGGTATAGGTCACGGCCCGCTGGGCGACCGTGAGGCCGGCGACATCGGTCGGCGTGAACTCGACAGATTTGACTTCGGCGGGCGCCGCCAGCAGGTGCTGGGTGACGTTCGTCAGCGACGCCGGCGCCAGGCCGGCGCTCGTCAATACCGTCTTGGCCTTGTCGAGGGAGTCGACCGTGGCGGCGGTCGCCGAGGTGAACTTGCCGGCGTTGAAGCTGACGTCGATGCTGGTGTCGCTGGGAGCGGCCGCGGCAACGGTCTGGATCACCTGGGCGACGGCCAGCGCCTTGGCATCATTCTCGTCGGTGACGCCGGCCAGATCCTTCGGCCGCACCACCTTGTTGCCCGCCTGGCTGCCCAGCGCGGCGGCCGCCATATTCACGGCGCCCAGCGTGATATTGCCGATCTTGAAGATCACGGTATCGCCGGCTGCGTACTTGAATTCGCCGTTGGCGGCCGTGGTGCCGCTGACGCCGCTGCTGCTGGAGTAGGCAACGCCCCTGACGGCGGAGTCGGAGAGGATGCCGCTGAGTTCAGGCGCGGCCGGCGAGTTATCACTGCCGCTATCGCCAATACAACCGGCCAGAACTGCGCTGCCGGCTATGGCTAGGTAGATTGTTTTCATTTGCATGCAGAACTCCATGTCTGGTTGGGATGATCGAACAAAGCTGGAGCACGATATACGGGGAAGGTTGCAGGACGATTACGTTTTTGTTGAGATTGTGATTCGCGCTACCGGCAACGGCTTAATTGGGTTCAGGAAGAAAGAGAGGGCAAATTCACAGCCATTTCCATCGACAGGAGACCTCACAAAGGCGCTATTCTGTCGAGCGACACAAGGTCTTATGTCCCGACTTCGTTCTCATCGCCAGGAGGAATACATCGTGACGACATTAGCGTCTTCGTTGTTCATGGCCCAGGAAACCGTGTTCGGTTTCGACACTCAGGACGACAGCTCCCTGGCTTACGTGAGCTGCCTGGTGGCACTGGAGACCGTGATTCCTTTTTCCAACGCGGCCGAGATGGACTTCTCGATCGTCATCGAAGACGACAACACCTTGACGATAGACCCGCAGGGCGTCGATATCGAACGCGACCAGCTGGAGACGATCAATCTGATCGCCACCCATTACTTTCACTCGAAGCGCTGCAATCTACCCGTCATCGTGCATTAGCCGAGCGACCGGCAGGCGTCATGGCGGGCCGGCTGTTTACGCGACCTGATTGATTTCAACGTGAAATGCCGTTTCCGCCAGATGGCAAACATGCTCGCGGATATCGACCGGCCAAGCCGCCACCAGGGCCTCGAAGCGTGGGAGATCCGCCGCAAACAGTGCGCGCGAGGCTTCTTCGAAACCTTCAAGATTTCCGGCCATGACTGACATGAATTGGTAAGTCGCGTTCTGGGATTGCCGAACGCGATCCGCCGACGCGCTGGCCCGCCTCGCCTGCTCGACGAGTTTGCGTAGTGCCACCGACGCGCCGCCGGGCTGGGTTTTCAACCACTCCCAATGACGCGGCAACAAGGTCACCTCGCGGGCAACCACCCCCAGCCTCGGCCGGCCCGGCCCGCTGGGGGCGGGACTTTCCGGCTGGACGGGATCCGCGGGGGACGCGATTTCCTTATCGACGACGGGGAGCCTGCGCAATACCTGCGCCGCCGTACCGCGAAGATCAAGGTCGAGCAGTTCGCTGGTCGTCGCATTGAAGACCAGAATCCGCGACTCCGGACGCGCATCATGCGTTTCCTTGACCTTCCTCGCGACATCGCGAAGCGGGCCCGCCGCGATGCGTCGACTGCCGTCGAAGGCAATGTATCGGGGAGCGCTTTCTTCCACTGCTATCCTAATTCACTTGGTACCCGAGACCAATTATACCCGGATACAATTGACTCGACATATTTACCCGGATAAAATGGTGTTTTCGCCGCAAATGACCGAACCGATGACAAATACCAAGGCACGGCAAAAGGAACTCAAACTCGCCTACAAGCTGGCCCGCCCACCCATGGGTATCTATGCCATCCGCAACATGGCCAACGGCAAGGCCTATCTGGACAAGAGTACCAACCTCAACGGCGCGCTGAATCGCCATCGGCTGGAACTCAAGCTGGGCACCCACCGCAATCCGGAGCTGATGTCGGACTGGCGCCGTTATGGTGAAGCGCAGTTCGGTTTTGAAATCGTCGAGCAGATCAAGGACAGCCCCGATCCGGAATTCGACTACGTGGCGGAACTTGGTCGACGGCTGGCCGTCTGGCGAGCCACACTGCCAGCGAGTTCGGCAGAATCCTACCTATGACGGTGATCGCGAAGTATCGCTCGCCAGGACAGAGCGCCGCGATTTGACATATCGCCCGTCGTCATCACTTCACTCGTTGTGCCGGGAACCGCACCGTAAATGTGCTGCCGCGGCCGAGGTCGCTGCTGATATCGAGTACCGCCTGATGCCGCGTCAGGGCATGCTTGACGATGGCCAGGCCGAGGCCGGTGCCGCCGGATTCTCGCGAGCGGCCGCGATCCACGCGGTAGAAACGTTCGGTGAGGCGGGGCAGGTGCTGGCTTTCGATGCCGATGCCGTTGTCCCTGACGCTGAAGGCGCCGCTGCCGTCGGCGGCTTTCTCCCAGGCGATGCGAATCGCACCGCCCGCCGGCGTGTAGCGCACGGCATTGCTCACCAGGTTGCCCAGAGCGCTACGCAGTTCAATGCGGCTGCCGAGCAGCCGGTCGCCGCCCAGGCCGATCAGCTCGATCTGGTGGCGCCCTCCAGACAGCGCCCGCGCCTCGTCGGCGACTTCCGCCAGCAGTTCGTCGAGAGCGACGCTTTCCTCCGACGGTGGAGGGCGCCCGGTCTCCAATGCCGACAGCGTCAACAGATCCTCGATGAGACGCTGCATGCGTTGCGCCTGTTCATGGGCCAGGGTCAGAAAGTGTTTGGCGTCTTCCTCGGGCAAGTCCGGCAAGCCGTCGATCAGGGTTTCGACAAATCCATTCACCACCGTCAGCGGCGTCTTCAACTCATGGGAGACATTGGCCACAAAATCCCGGCGCATGGTTTCCAGCTTTTCGATCTGGCTGATGTCGCGCGACAGCAGCAGGCTGCGCGCATCGCCATAGGGCACCACGGTTAGCGACAGCAGGCAACCCGGGTTGCGCACCGGATGCAGTAGCAGCGGCTCGCCATACTGGCCCGCCTCGATGTAGCCGATAAAATCGGGTTCGCGCAACAGGTTGGTGATCGGCGACCCGGTGTCCTGCTCGCGGCTCAGGCCAAGATGATTTTCGGCGGTGGCATTGAGCCATTCGATCGCATGACTGGCATCGAGTATCACCACGCCATCGGGCAATGCCTGGCCGGCGAGAAGGAAGCGTTCCAGGGCGGTACTGAGCTGCTGGCGCTCTTCCGCCGCCAGGCGCGCGCGGCGGTGCAGGGCCGCGAAGATCACTTCCCAGGCGCCGCCGCCGGCAGGCACTGGCGTGTCCGACGGCGCTTCCAGCCAGCGCATCAGGCGGGACATTTGGTGCAAGTGGTGCATTCCGAACACCAGCAGCAACCCCAAGACAGCAACCAGGGCCCAGATCGGGCCGTACCACAGCCACAACCCCAATCCCGCGACGAGGGTGCCCAGCGCAACCAATAGCAGCTCAACGTAGACCGGGTTCACGGCGGTCTCAGGCGCTTGCCGCGAACGCAGCCGAAAAACGATAACCGCTGCCGCGCACCGTCTGAATCAGCCTGTCATGGCCTGTGGATTCAAGGCTAGCGCGCAGGCGGCGAATATGTACATCGACGGTGCGTTCCTCGACAAAAACGTGATCCCCCCACACCTGGGTAAGCAACTGGGAACGATTATGAACGCGTTCGGTGTGGGTGATCAGGAAGTGCAGGAGCTTGAATTCCGTCGGACCTAGGCTCAACTGTCGGCCGTCGGCGCTGATGCGGTGAGTCACCGGATCGAGACGCAGACCGCCAACCTCGACGATATCCTCGGTCGCCTGCGGTGCCCGGCGACGCAACACCGCCTTGATACGCGCCATCAACTCGCGCGGAGAAAACGGTTTGGTGATGTAGTCGTCGGCGCCAGTCTCCAGCCCGAGAATCTTGTCGCGTTCATCGCTGCGGGCAGTCAGCATGATGATGGGCACCGTCCGTGTCCGTTCCTCCCCGCGCAGCCGGCGCGCCAATTCGATGCCACTCATGCCCGGCAGCATCCAGTCGAGCAGGATCAGGTCCGGTAAGACCTGATTCACCTGCTGTAGGGCACTCTCGGCGTCGAGCGCCATCAGGACGTCGTGCCCAGCCCGCTTCAGGTTGGCGCCAATCAACGCCTGTATCGCCGATTCGTCTTCCACTACGAGGATGCTGGCGGCCATGAATGCATTCCGAGTCGGGGATGGACAGAGCGGGTTGGTTGCTTGGGAAAAGTGTCTGTCATGCCACTTTTCCGGAGAAGCGGTAACCAACGCCGCGCACCGCCTCAATCAGTTCGGCGCCACGGCAGCCCATGGCCACGCGCAAGCGCCGGACCGAGACATCCACCGTGCGTTCTTCGATAGAACGACTGTCGCCCCATATCAAGTTGACGATCTGGTTGCGCGTGAATACCCGGCGCGGCTGGCTCATAAGCAATCGTAGCAGCTTGAACTCGGGAGGATTCAGTTGAAGTTCGGCGCCATCCACGCTCACTGTCACATCCGCGGGATCGAGCACCACGCCGGCCGCCTCGATGACGCCCCCGCCATGCTGGGGGGTACGGTACTTCAAGAGGGTGCGGATACGCGAGACCAATTCGGAGGGTTTGAACGGCTTCGTAATATAGTCGTCCGGACCGGTACCGAGATCGGCGATGCAATCCGCTTCCTCGTCGCGCGTCGTCAGCATGATCAGCGGCAGCGTGGCGGTACGAACGTCATCGCGCAGCAGCCGGATCAATTGCGGCCCGGATACTCCCGGCAACATCCAGTCGATCAACATGACGTGGGGTATATCCACGTTAATCGCATTCAGTGCTTCCTCGGCGGACGCTACGGCCCTGACGTCGAAGCTGGCGCTGGCCAGCGTGACCTTCAGCAGCTGGCGAATCGGGGCTTCGTTCTCTACGGCCAACACCCTTGTCATGACCCCGCTCATGCACCCTCGCCAGATCCCTTTGCCTCCAGCTCAAGCCGGCTGTATGCGATGTGGCGTACATCCGTGCCGCGGATGATGAAGATGGTCTGCTCGGCGATGTTCTTCGCGTGATCGCCGACGCGTTCCAGTGCCTTGGCAATGAACAGGACATCGAAGGCAATCGAAATCAGCCGCGGATCTTCCATCATGAAGGTGATCAACTGGCGCGTGATAGCCTCGCATTTGTAATCGATCTCCAGGTCGTCGCGGACGATGGCGGCGGCGGCGGGAGCGTCCTGCCGCGCAAAGGCGTCGAGCGCGCTATGCAACAGCCCGACGGAGATCTCGGCAAGCGCGCTGATGCCGGCAATGCAGGGAATGCGCAACACTCTTCGATCGCCAACAATTGCCATGGACTCGCGTGCGATGAGCGCGGCCTTGTCTCCGCAGCGTTCCAGGTCCGTGACGATCTTGCTGATGCCCATCAGCATGCGCAGATCGACGGCGGCTGGCTGGCGCCGGGCGATGATCAGCGCACAGCTTCCATCGATCCCCACTTCAAGGGCGTTGACGCGGCCGTCGTTGCCGTCGACCTGCTCCATTTGAGCGACATCGCCTTCGACCAGAGCCTTGATCGCGTGGTGTATCTGCTGCTCGACCAAGCCGCCCATGTGTAGAACCCGTGTCCGGATATCCTCAAGTTCCTGGTCGTAACGCTTGAACGAATGGTCGTTACCGGGCATGGTGTCTCATGCGGCCCAATTAGCCAAAACGGCCGGTAATATAGTCTTCGGTCGCTTTCTTCTGCGGTTTGATGAAGACCTGGTCGGTGACGCCGTATTCGATCATCTCGCCGAGGTACATGTAAGCGGTGAAGTCGGAGATGCGGGCGGCCTGCTGCATGTTGTGGGTGACGATGACGATAGTGAAATCCTGCTTCAGCTCGCTGATCAGTTCCTCGATGCGCATCGTCGAGATCGGATCGAGCGCCGAGGTCGGTTCATCGAGCAGCAGCACTTCCGGCTTGACGGCGATGCCGCGGGCGATACACAGGCGCTGCTGCTGGCCGCCGGACAGGCTCATGCCGCTCTGCTTGAGGATGCCCTTGACCTCATCCCACAGTGCGGCCTTGCGCAATGCCCATTCGACTCGATCGTCCATATCCGAGCGCGACAGGCGCTCCTGAAGGTTGATGCCGAAGGCGATGTTGTCGTAGATGGCCATGGGAAACGGCGTCGGCTTTTGGAACACCATGCCGACCCGTGCGCGCAACTGGTTGATGTCGATGCTCTTGTCGAGGATGTCCTGGCCATCCAGTAGCAGGCTGCCTTCGGCGCGCTGCTCGGGATAGAGGTCGTACATACGGTTCATGGTGCGCAACAACGTCGATTTGCCGCACCCCGATGGCCCGATGAAGGCCGTCACCTGGGAATGATAGATGTCCAGGTTGATATTCTTCAGGGCGTGGTACTTGCCGTAATAGAAATTGAAATCCTTGAAGGCGATTTGCGTCTTCGACTCCACCGCAGGAGTGCCGCCGTTCTCGCTGGCTCGGGCGTTTGTGGCGAACGACACGGATGGGGATTCTTGCATGCTAACTCCTGTGTTTCTGGCGGAAAAGGACGCGCGCCACGATGTTCAAACTCAACACGCCGAGAGTGATCAGGAAGACGCCGGCCCAGGCCAGCTCTTGCCAGTCCTTGTAGGGGCTCATGGCAAACTTGAAAATGGTTACCGGCAGGTTGGCGATCGGCTGATTCATGTCCAGTGTCCAGAACTGGTTCGACAATGCCGTGAATAACAACGGCGCGGTCTCGCCGGTAACGCGGGCAACGGCCAACAACACGCCCGTCAAGACCCCGGCCACGGATGCGCGCAAGGTCACCTTGCTGATCACCACCCACTTCGGCGCACCCAGGGCGAACACCGCTTCACGCAGGCTGTCGGGGACCAGCTTCAGCATATTGGTCGTGGCGCTGACCACCACGGGAATCACCAGCATGGCAATCGCCACGACACCTGAATAACCGGAGAAATGCCCAACCTGGGATACGTAAATGGCATAGACGAAGAGGCCGATGATGATCGACGGCGCCGACAGCATGATGTCGTTGATGAACAAGGTAACGTGCCCGAGCCAGGTGTGCTGTCCGTATTCCGCCAGATACACCCCGGCAAATATGCCGATCGGCGTGCCCAGCAGCGTCCCCAAACCAACCAGCAGCAGGCTGCCGACGATGGCGTTCAATAGTCCGCCTTCCGAACCCGGTGCCGGCGTCATCTGGGTAAACAGCTTCAGCGACAGGCTGGCAAAGCCCAGGTCAAAGGTGGTCCACAAGATCCAGAACAGCCAGAACAAGCCAAACGACATGGCCAGCAGCGCCAGCGACAAGGCGACGCGGTTCAGCAGCTGGCGTTTTTGCCGGAGGTTCATCGGCGCGCGCTCAGGTCTTGCTGCCTTCCTGCCGGGACAGCCGCAACAGGAGCAGCTTGGACAGGGACAGGACGACAAAGGTGATGAAGAACAGGATCAGCCCGAGCTCGATCAGGGAGGCGGTATAGATCGGCGACTCGGCTTCGGCGAACTCGTTCGCCAATGCCGAGGCGATGCTGTTGCCGGGGAGGAACAGCGAAAACCCGGCGAAGAAGTTCATATTGCCGATCAGGAAGGTGACCGCCATGGTTTCTCCCAGCGCGCGCCCCAGTCCCAGCATGATGCCGCCGATGACGCCCACCTTGGTGTAGGGCAGCACCACGTTCCACACTACTTCCCAGGTGGTGGCGCCGACGCCATAGGCGGATTCCTTGAGCATCGCCGGCGTCACCTCGAAAACGTCGCGCATCACCGAGGCGATAAACGGTATCGTCATGATGGACAGCACGATGCCGGCGCTGAGTATGCCAATGCCCAAAGCCGCCCCGGAAAACAGCTCGCCGACGATGGGCAGTTTTCCGAGGGTGTTCGCCATGAATGGTTGCGCGTATTTCGAGAAGACGGGAGCAAACACCAAGAGGCCCCACATGCCATAAACGATGCTGGGAATGCCCGCCAATAGTTCGATGGCTGTGCCGAGCGGACGCTTCAGCCAGGGCGGCGCCATCTCGGTGAGGAACAGCGCGATGCCGAAGCTGACCGGCACCGCAATGGCCAGGGCGATCAGGGAAGTCACCAGGGTCCCGTAGATCGGGATCAGCGCGCCGAAACGCTCCATCGGTGGATTCCACTCGCCCGACCAGAGGAAACCGATGCCGAAACGCTGTATGGCCGGCCAGGCGCCATAGACCAGCGAGCCGATGATGCCGCCCAGCATCAGCAGCACCACCAAGGCGAACAAGCGAGTCAGGTTGAAGAACACCCAATCGCCGAGATTCCCTTTGCGTCCAGCGCTTACCGCCATGTGAGTCAATCCGTGTTATTCCGGCAGCTCTGTGTGCCTGCGGGCGGAAGCGATTCTAAGGCAAGAGTGCCGAAGGCGGGAAGCCCGCCTTCGGCGCCACCCATTACTTATTTTACCGGCTTGCCGGCGGAGTCTTTGATGTTGTTGCCCCAGGCAGTACGGATCAGCTTGACCAGGCTGTCAGGCAAGGCGACGTAATCGAGATCGTCGGCCATCTTGCCGCCGTTCTTGAACGCCCAATCGAAGAACTTCAGTACTTCCGCCCCTTGCGCCGGCTTGTCCTGCACCTTGTGCATCAGGATAAAGGTGGCGCCGGTGATCGGCCAGCTGTCTTTGCCGGCCATGTTGGTGAGAATTTCGCCGAAGTTGGATTTGGTCCAGTCGGCTCCCGCGGCGGCGGCCTTGAAAGTCGTATCGTCCGGCGCGACGAAGTTGCCGGCGGAGTTCTGCATCATGGTATGCGCCATCTTGTTTTGCTTGGCATAGGCATACTCGACATAGCCGATGGCGCCGGGAATGCGCTGGACGAAGGCCGAGACGCCTTCGTTGCCCTTGCCGCCGAGACCCACCGGCCACTGCACGGCGGTGCCCTCGCCGACCTTCTGCTTCCATTCGGGGCTTACCTTGGACAGGTAGTTGGTGAAGATGAAGGTGGTGCCGGAACCGTCGGCACGGCGAACCACGGCGATCGCCTGGTCAGGCAGGCTCAATTTTGGATTCAACTCGGCGATGGCCTTGTCGTTCCACTTGACGACCTTGCCCAGGTAAATGTCGGCCAGCAGCGCCGGAATCATCCGCAGTTCACCCGGCTTGATGCCCGCGACATTGACCACCGGCACCACGCCGCCGATCACGGCGGGAAACTGCACCAGGCCGTCCTTATCGAGGGCTTCGGCCTTGAGCGGCATGTCGGAAGCGCCGAAATCGACCGTCTTGGCGGTGATCTGCTTGATGCCGCCGCCGGAACCGATCGATTGGTAGTTGATCTTGTTGCCAGTGGCCTTGTGGTAGGCCTCGGCCCATTTGCCGTATATGGGTGCAGGGAATGTGGCGCCGGCGCCAGTCAATTCGGCGGCACCCGCGGGAACCGCGGCCAACGTCACGGAAACTGCCAGCAATGGCAGGACAATCGATTTAATACCTGTTAACATAGTCGTCTCCATGGGAATAAGTAGCATGCGGATTCTAGGTAGCGATTGTTACAGCGAGATGACAAAGCATGAATTAAAGACCATTTCCCGCCTCGTTGCTTCGCTTCAGGCCAAAACTTCAGCCGGCACTCCCGGCGTTCGATATTTAAACTATTCTTCATCGGCCGGTAACCTCCCGCCTGTATCTTGGTTCCCATGGACAAAGATGCTCTCGAACTGCTGACCGCGTTCTGCGCCGACCAGCGTGCCGATTTCGACCCGAAGGCCTGGCAGCGCGCGCAGCGCATCGATAGCCGGCTGCTGGCGGTCACCGCTCATTATTTGTCGATGACCAGCTGGTACGGCCACGAGCTTGAACTGGAAATAATCGCCGAATCCCTGGTGCCGGGTATTTCCGACAAACGGCGGTTCAACAGCGAGTTGCGCGACCTGGCCGTGGACATCCGTTACCTGTCGGCGACAATCCGCTACCGGACCGAGATGCGCCGCGTCGCCGACCGAACTGCCCCCAAGTTCTGGCCTTTCGCCCGCGTCCCGGGTTCCACCCGAACACCTGCCGACCCGTCAAGCGTGGATTGAATCCAGCCAGGCGCCCACCTGCTTTGCCACCCAGGCGCCATCGTCGAGCGGAAGATCATGACCGGCGGTCGGGTGCTCTACATAGGTCGCTGACCAGCGCGTGGCGATTTCCATCGAACACCGCGGATCGACTAGTGCGTCTTGCGCACTGGCGAGAACCAGTATCGGCACTGTCGGCCGCCCGGCCGGCGCGCGGTAGCGCCAGGCCGCCAATAGTTGCCGCAGCGCGTTGGAGCGTCCCACCGGGCGCTCGTGCCGCCAGGCGATCCAAGACGACCGCACTTTCGCGGTGTCAATGGCGCGGCGGCTGGTGATGCGCAGGATCGTCGTTTCCCATTCCTCGTCGCTCCCACCCAGCAGCGACAGCCCGAGGAGCGCCGGGTAGTTGGCGGGCCGCAGGCGTCGGTAGAACGGACTGAACTGGCCCAGGCTGGTATTGATCAGGACGCCGCCCCTCACCTCGTCGGCATGCGCGTAGGCCCACTCCACGGCCACCATTGCTCCCAGCGACATTCCCAGCAGGTGATAAGGTGGCGGAACACCCCGCGCCGACAATTCCAGGCGGCACCAGTCCACCATATCGGCTACCTTGGTGAAACTGCGCATGCCGTTCAAGCAGCCGTTGCCGGGCAGGTCGAGAGCGACGACTTCCGCGCCGCCCAGCGCCGCCCGGAAAGTGTCGACAAACGCTCCCCAGTGGCGGCTCTCGCGGGTCAGGCCGCGCAGCAAGACCCAGGTCGTCACCCGCCGCCGCCCCGATACCATCGGCTCAGGGCCTGTTCACCGTGCCACACCCGCTGCTCGGCCGTCGGCACCCAGCGGCGGTATCCAGAAGCAGCCCGGCCGAGAAAATCCAGCCACGACAAGTGGCGCCGCAGCACCCGGTGCAGGCGATGCTCGATCAGCGGATTGAAAATTCCATGGCGCGAAAGGATCTGGCGCGGATTCTTCTTCACCCACAGCCACGAACCCATCTCCAGCGTCAGGGGCATAAAGATGTTTGGCGACTTCGCCTGCCGATACAGATAGTCCCAGACATCCCCGTGGGCGCGGTATTGCCGGCTTTGCGGCTCGAACAGGTAGTTGTGGCTGGTGTACGACTGGTCGAAGATTTCCTTCAGCGCGTGCATCTCGGGCAGGTGCTCCATGGGCAGGGAAGTGTGCGCAAATGGAAACCAGATACGGTCGTGCAGGCCAAAGCCAGAGTGGCAATCGACCGCGATGCTGAATGCGCGGACCAGCAATTCCTCCTCGACGATCTTGCAGACCGCCTGGCTTTCCGCTTCCATCGGCGTCCCCGACGGCCCGCGGTACCATGGCAGGCGGGCGCTGAAGCGTTGTCCGCCGATCAGGAAAGGTACGCCCTCTGTCGACTCGATAGGCGCATTGCGCATCAGGTCGACGCCATTGGGATTCGCCCGCGTGCCCCGCCACATGCCGCCGGGATTGACCAGCGGCATGAACACCAGCCGCACCGATTCAAGCTGGCGATGCAAGACACTGTCCCAGCGCAAGCGCGCCAGCAGACTCTTGAGATAGACCATCACCACCTCGCTGCCGATCCGCTCGAGTCCGTGGAAGCCGCCGAAAAAACCGACGGCCGGGTTCTCCGGATCCGGGTTTCCCAGGGTGATGACATAGACCGGAAAGCTTTGTCCGCCGGCCGCGACTTCGCAAGCTACGCGCACTTCGAGACCGGCCGGGCCAGCGCCGATGATGGATTCCAGTTCGGTCAATTCCGGAAAATCGTGAAAGCGCGCTGGCGTGGCGTCGGTGCCCGATTGCGGTTTCGTCAAGCGGCGCCTCTACCGTCTCTCAGCGGGCTGACGATTCCTCCGCCGCGCTCTTCTCATGCGCTGCACGGCGCAGAGTTCCAATATCAGCCAGCATGACGAATAGAACAGCAATATCGTCGGATGCGCCACAATTCCTTCCAGGATCTGCTGAATGGCGATATCCCTTTCTACAAGCCATCCAGCAACCACAGCTTGATCGCGCCCGTTTCGAAAGCCTTGTCGATAATTCTGCGCAGATCGAATTTCTTCAGGAACATGGCGCCCTCCCATTTCACATGGCCGGTACCATATAGAAGCGAGGTTAAGCTGGTATTGCAGAAGTCTGAATCCTGGATGACATGACGGTTCGAAAACCTAATCCGCCAGCCGAATGCGCGGGTTACGGTCCGGCGCGTAGCCCGGGTGGGTCTGTAGGAACCCGGCCAGGGCATCCACGTCGAGCATGCCGCCGCTTCGGTCACTGCCTTCCAGCAGGCGCCTGAAACCGTCGCCCCCTTCGGCGAGAAAATTGTTGACCGTCACGCGATAGCGGACGTCCGGCGTCACTGCGACCTCGTTCAGGCGCAAGTCCGCCACGCGCTCTCCATACCCCGCGCCGCGCTTCCAGGTATAGGTCAGGGTTCGCGAAGGGTGCAGGAAGCGCGCCTCCTTGGCGCTGGATTTCTGCTGGTCTTCGAGCAGGCCTTTGAGTTGTTGCCCGGTCAGGGTCATCACGACCAGGTTGTTGCCGAAGGGCTGGGCGGTGAACACCTGGCCGTAGGACACGCCACAGGGCGGCCGGGTCGCGCACGGCAGCGTGGCCCGGATGCCGCCGGGGTTCATCAATGCCAACTGGGCGCCGCCCGCGTCCGGCGCGGCGGTGGCGGCGAGTTGTGCGTCGGCGATCAGGCGTCCGGCCGCCGAATCGGCCGGCTCGCGGCTGCCGTCCGGCAAGCTGCTGCCGATGCCTGCGACGATGCTCCCCACCGCGCGATTGGCTTTAGGTGCCGCCAGCTCCGCAAATTCGGCGACCAGTTGGGCGACCCGGGTATCCTTCGGCACCGCCGCATATTTGCCACGTGCCTGATTCACCACGGCGATGTTGCGGCTGTCGGTGCGCATGCGGTCGATATCCCGCGAGGCTGGATCGAGAAGCACATCGACCACGGATACGCCGCGCCCGTATGAAGTCGCCTGGATCACCCGCAGGCCTTTCTGCCGTGGCGTGTCCACCACGCAGTTGTATCCCTGGTGGGTGTGCGCGGAAAAGACCAGATCGATGTCGCCGGAGAGTTGTTGGGCGATATCGAATATCGCGCCCTGGGCGCCGGCGCAGGCGGTGTCGTTCCACTGCGTGCCCACCGCGCCGCCTTCGTGCACCACGGCGACGATTGCTTCGACGCCCTGCTGCTTGAGTTCGGCCGCATAGCGGTTGAGGGTGGCGGCCTCGTCGCGGAAGCTCAGGCCGAGGATGCCGGCGCGCCTGACGATGGCCGGGGTCTGGCGCGTGACCACGCCGATAAACCCGACCTTAATGCCGCCATATTCCTTGACCAGCAGCGGTGGAAATATCGGCCGGCCGTCGCTGCCCTCGACATTCGCGGCCAGCAGCTGGAACGCCGCGCCGCGATATGCGCCGGTGGCACAGGACGTCGCCGCCGCGTCGGCGGCGTCTTGCCCGCAGCCACCGCGCGCGATGCGGCGCAATTCATCGGCGCCGGCGTCGAATTCGTGATTGCCGACCACGCCGAAATCCAGTCCGATGGCATTCATGACCTGAATCGTCGGCTCGTGCCGGAACAGGCTCGACACCAGCGGCGCCGCGCCGAGTAGGTCGCCGCTGGAGAATACCGCCGCGTGGGTCGCCTCCCGCCGGAGTTGCGCTATCAGCCCGGCCAGCCATGGGGCGCCGCCGGTCGGCACGTAAACGGTCTTGCCCGGATCATCCGGGTCCGGCAAGGCCAGCACATTGTTACCGGGTTCGAGATGGCCATGGAAATCGTTGAAGGCGATCAAACGCAGCGGAATACCCGTACCCGCCGCTTGCGCGCCGGCCGCAAACAGAATAGAGGCCAGCAACGCAACGCGGAATATTTGCTGCTTCAAGACTTTGCTCCGGGGAAGGTCCTGCATTAGAACTCGTACTTGAGCGATACCTGCATCGCCCACTGCGACTCACCCTTGACCTGGCGCAGCGTGAGGTCATCGACGGTCGGAGAGACCTGGTAGATATACTTGCCGTTGGGGTCGATGCCGACGTAATTGACAAACTTTCGTGTCTGGCCGCCGCTGGAGCCGAAGGCCATCTCGTTGGTCCGTCCCCAGTTTTTGTTCAGCAGGTTGCCGACGTTCAGGATGTCGAGAACCAGCAGGCCCTTGTGTTTCGGCCTGAAGCCGGGTATCTCCTGGCTAATGCGCATGTCGACGCTGTTCACCCACGGTGAAAATTCGGAATTGCGCTTGACGACGCCGCCCTTGGCGCCGCTGAGCGCGCTGTTTTGGTTCACGATACTCCAGAAGAGGTCTTCTTTGGCATGGTTGGCGGCGCTATCACCCAGGAAGATTACCTCGCCGGATTGCGGCCCCGACGGAATGTACATCAAGTCATTGCCGGAAACGCCGTCGCCGTTGATGTCGTTGCGATAGGTCCAGCTATAGGGCTTGCCGGAGCGCCCCTCATAGAAAAGCCCCAGCGTGGTCTTGTGGTTGTCGACAAAGGCGCGTGACCAGTTGATCGATGCACTCACGCGATCCTTCACCAGATAGGCCGAATTTGCCGCCACCTCTTCATTGGGATTGAAGACGGAGCGCGAATTGAAGTTTGAATTGGCGACCGACGAGGTCAGCGGGCTGACCTCGGTTGCCGAGGTGCGTGTGTAGGCCACTTGCCAGCCTAGCCCGCGCTTGTTCGGCCCGCTCAGCGACAGCGTGATGACATTGCCGACACCCTGGTCGGTCGGGACGGCGACGAGGACGTTGTTGAACGCGGCATTGCCGAGCGCGCGGCTGCGCAGGCCCGCGCAGGCACCCGAGGTGATGGTGCCGCCAGTGGCGGTCCAGCAGGCCGGGTTGTAGGCTTGCGGCGTATAGAAAAGTTCCCGGCCGTCTGGACCGGTCCTGGTGGCGCCGCCGAGGTTCAGATGCTGGTAGTAGATCCCGGTGTCCGTCTTGGTATGGAGATATTCTGCGCCGAACACCAAGCCGCCCCAGGGCAGTTCGGTATCGTAGGCAAGGTTCATCTTCCAGACCGCTGGTTGGGTGAGATCTTTGTCGATGAAGTCAACGTTGGCCGCCGGTGACGTGCCGGGGAAATTGGTCGGCTGGCTGGCCGGGGCGACACTGAATATTCCACCGGCGGCCGGACACGCTGGAAATCCCAGGGTGCCACAACCGATCACCCGGGTCGCCAGGCCGGTATTCGAGTAGGGGTTTGATAGCCAGACATTGGCTGCTGCGCCCTGGAACAGGCCGAAGCCGCCACGCACCTGGCCTTTCTTGTCCTCCTTCGGATTCAGCCGGTAGTTGAAGCCGAGGCGCGGCTGGAGCAGATTCTGGCCATCGACCGTGATCGAGTTATCCAACCCGAAGCCGCCGCTATTGCGCACCACGGTGTTGCCGGTGACGCTACCGGCAACAGTCGGAGCGGCGGCGGCGGCGTTGCGAACGGGTTTGTCGCCGGTCGACAGAGTGTCAAGTCGCACGCCGCCGGTGATGGTCAGCTGGTCATTGACCGCCCAGGTATCCTGGACAAACACACCCGCATCCGCCAGCGACCACTTGGCGATACCGTCGTCCAGTGTTCCGCCGGCGACCGGCACCTGCACCTGGTAGGACGACGGACGCCCCTTGACGACGTTTTCCAGGATTGCCGCCTCGATCTGGGCCGCCGTCGCCGTGCCGCAGTTGATGGCGCCAAAGCTGTACGTATAGGTGGCGCTGCTGTTCTGGCAACTGAAGGTGTAGTTACCCTTGGTGTTCTGGAAAAAGGCGTTGTAGACCTTGTTGTCCTGCAGGTCGGCGCCAAACTTCAGCTCATGGTTGTCCACCGCCCAGTTTGCGCCGAAGTATACGTCGAGGGTCTTGGTGTCGAGCACGTTGTAATGGCGGCTCAACTCGGTGCCGAAGTTCAGGTAGCGGCTGCCGGTATTGACGCCGG
>Ga0172379_10003492_pt1 | contig 24953 bp, 21 predicted proteins | sample GrowelOW334metaG_FD_119756 | JGI IMG/M metagenome (GOLD analysis project Ga0172379, IMG submission 119756) | Groundwater microbial communities from an aquifer near a municipal landfill in Southern Ontario, Canada - Groundwater well OW334 metaG | ecosystem: Environmental > Aquatic > Deep...
CACTGTATTTCTTCCTAATTAATATCGCAATTTCGTTTCGTTCACTTTTAGAAAATCTCAAAAATCTTTTTTTGCTTTCATAATTTAATTATACAAGTGATGCAATACAAAACGGAAATTCAGTTAAATTAACCTCTTATAAAAAAAGAAAGGACTTCTACCATGCGTTACGGTTATATATTTCTAGTATTATTGCTGTTATCGTTTCAGGCTTTTTCGCAAAGTCCTGACCAGGTTGGTGACAGTGAGGTCTATAAATCGGTAGATTGTAAACCTACCATGAAATATCAACTTTCTATTAATCAGAAAGTTGATGTTGATGCGTTCTTTGATTACTTATCAGAAAACGTGTTACCATTGCTTCCGCAGGTTCACAGTAAAAAGGATATGAATAATCATATCCAAAAGATTTTAACAGAAGCAACAAAACTTTTACAAAGGTTTCGTCCAGGGTGGCAGGTTGTACTTTCGACAAAGTTGTCAAAACAAGACCCTTGTCCTACTCTTATTGAATTGATAGGAGAAGCAGAAGAATTTAACTTGATGACAGGGGAACAACTCCATGAGGTAAGAAGTCAGCTTTTTCTCGAAAGACAAAAGTCAAAATGGGTTGGACGTGACACTTATTATAATTACGTTCAAAACTTTCGTAACATGGGGGATGCAAATGTGCAGATCCCAATTCACGGGTCGACTTTGTATGCTTGCTATGCAAGCGAGATTTCCGAGTTGTTTCCGTTTGTAAAAGGAAATCTTAGTTCAATTAAATAATGTTAAGTAGGTTAACCTACTGACAGCAAAAGACCTGCTGTTAGTAGGTTTTTTGTTTTTTATCTAGTTAATTCTGTTCCAACTTCATCCCAGACTGCACAAAATTTTAGCCTTAATTATTAAGGGTTTATTTTGCTAGTGCTTAGTGGGTTGGAACTGATATAATATAAATATGAAAAATAATAAGAAGGTACTTATTTTGGTAATTCTAATTTTATTAATTATTTCTTTTATTTGCGTAGAAGTAGCGACATCAAATAGTTTTGCCTTAAAATTAAATAATACTATAAAAGAAGCTACTGGAATTAACTTACAATTACCTGCTGCTTTAGTTGCAAGTACAGGTACTCAGGGGACAGTCACGTTTACCACTGATTCTATTTATCCTTTAAATATTAAAAATATAATTTATCGTTTATCTATAAATGCTGATATTAATCTTAAAGGGGGTGATAGTTTAGTCAGGGTAATATTAGTTGATACAAAAGGGACTGAACGTCTTGTATATGAAACATATCCTTTGATAGCTGACTCTAATACTTTTAGTGTAAATGATATTTGTCAGGAAACATGTGTATTAGATTCTATAACGCCGTCTTCCCTAAAGGTACAAATCATTAATGCAACTATTAGTTTAAAAGCAGTTAATTCATCTAATGTTAAAGGAACAAGTGTACAATCTGTTAGTGCAATGATGAAAAATCAAGAACTTGCCGCGATAACAAAACTTAATCAGAAAATTAATACCAGAGGATTAAGTTGGACCGCTGGTGAGACGTCTATTTCTGGTTTATCTTATGAACAAAAGAAAAAAATGTTTACAAATCCTGATGGAACACAGGTAGATAAATTACCAAACCTACAAGGATTTGAATATTATAAAGGTGGAGTATTTAGAATCCCTTCTTCTTCGCCACTACCACCTAGAGTCATACCAATAGTTCCATCTTTAGATTTACCAAGTACATGGGATTGGAGGAATGTCGATGGTCAGAATTGGAATACGTCAGTGAAGAATCAAGGGGCTGCAGGTAATTGTTGGGCATTTGCTGATACAGCTACTTTAGAAGCACAGATAAATTTGTATTACAACAAACACATAAATCTTGATTTGTCTGAACAAGAGTTAGTGGATGGATTAAATACTTGGCAGAATGATAATATTTTTAATTCAAGACAATGTACTACATTATATGCACATGGAAAATTTTATTGTATAACTCAAGTGAAAGGCCTTGCTGATGAAAGTTGTGATACTTATAAAGCTAGAGATTTAAGTCACGCTGACCCGTCTTTTATTTGTAGTGATTATGGTCAAAGGTCTTGGAAAAATAATAATTTTAATCAATATATTTTTTTGGATGATCCTATGGTTGTAAGTCATAATTATAGTGGTGATTGGTTGAATAAATTATATGATATATTATTCCAAAATAAAAATGAACAGAATTTAGAAAAGATCTTAATAAATAAAGGGCCATTTGTTACGGATATCTTATCTTGGAATCATGCTATGGAATTGGAAGGCTATAACTTAACTAACTCAACATCAATATATTCAGATGGCTGTACTTCAGCGGATGGTTTTAGTTTAACAACTGGTTTACCATGTACTATAATATCAACACAACCTGGAGGACCTGAAGCAGGTAAAACTATTTGGATATTTAAAAATAGTTGGGGTACTGACTGGGGTGACGGAGGTTATGTAAAAGTTGAGGTGCCTCTTTCAGATTTGTGGAGTTTTACATCACCAGTAGGTCCATTTACTCCACCGATTAATAAAGCATATTGGCCAGTAGGGTTTGATAATAAAGTTTTACCATATAATGGTGTTGTTCAGGTTGTTGCTCGTGTTGATAAAAAAATTATTTCATCAAGTAATAATGGGAATTGTATTTCTAATCTTATTTTACCATCAGGTAATGATACCGCAGGATGTGTGCGGACCATTACGAATGCTAAGAGGGGGATATATTCCTTAGAATGGTATAGTGGTTATCCAAACATTCCGAATATTGATAAAAATGTAAGACCTAATATTACTCCTGCTAAAATACTAACCGGCAGCAGTACTCTAACATTTTATCTAGATTTTGTGACTATGCCAGTCGGTTCTTCTAGTCCCCAAGCCTTAGATTAAATTACATTATATTTTCTCTACCCACATAGATAAGTCAGGCACATAAATATTCCATTTATAATTCATCAATTTAGTTCTAACGTTCTCGAGTACTGTGCACAAAATTTTGAACCTTGATTTTAAAGGGTTTATTTTGCTAGTGCTTAGTGGGCTAGAACTGGTATAATATATTTATGGATATTTTAGTAGACGATAAGATAGTTAGTTTCAATAGAAATGATTTTCCCATGCTTATTTCTGGTATACCTAGCGCAGGTTCCTCATTTTTTAGTATAGGAGTAATGATAAATTTATTTAAAAAAGGAGAAAAAATTGTTCTATTTTCTGCTTATGAACAAGCTAAAGATCTTTTTCGAGAACAATTTAGAGGTGATGCAAATAATAATGCTTTAATAATAGAATCTGGAGACGATAATTTATTTTTAGAGCAATTAGATAAGATACAAGATCTATCAGAAAGAATAGTTTTATATAAAAACATAGATAATTATGATTCAAAATTATTTAGTAAATTGAAAGATATGAAGTTAGTTATTTTTTCTGGCGATATAGATAAGTGTGAATTTAGAGAAGAGTTAATGAAGAAAGAATTTAAAACAAAAATATTTTTTTCTTATCCTAAGGATATTGAAATAGAAAATAAAATAAGTTTACCTAAATATCATGGTCATATAATTAGTGAAAAATATAATGGTTTAATACGTATTTTGAAGTAATTATTTATATATGAATTCAGAAACAAAAAACTGTCAAAACTGTAAAAAAGATTTTACCATTGAGCCAGATGATTTTGGGTTTTATGAGCAGATTAAAGTTCCTCCTCCTGTGTGGTGTCCACAATGCCGATTGTTACGACGTATGGCTTGGTATGGTTATCGTATTTTATATAAGAGGAAATGTGATTTTTCTGGAGAAAATATTATTACTTTTTATCATCCAGATGTCCCTGGGAAAGTTTATAAACAGGATATCTGGTGGAGCGATAAATGGGATCCAAAAAGTTATGGACGTGATTATGATTTTTCTCGTCCATTTTTTGAACAGTATAAGGAATTGTTGACTGATGTTCCTAAAGCATCCTTACATACTGAGCATACAACTATGGTAAATAGTGAATACTGTAATTCAGCTAGTTTTCAAAAGAATGGCTATTTATGTTTTAAACATATTACTGGAGAAGATTCAGCCTACACAAACACTGCATTTAATACCAAAGATTCATTAGACTTAGCATTCTCTCAAGATCCCGAATTATGTTATGAGATAGTTGATATTAGAAAATGTTTTCAAACCTTTTTCTCCCAGGATTGTGAAAATTGCCAAAATGTATATTTCTCTAGAGATCTAGTAAATTGCGGAGATTGTTTTGGTTGTACCTCGTTGCGTAATAAAAATCATTGCATGTTTAATGAACAATTAACTAGAGAAGAGTATTTAAAAAGATTTAAAGAACTTGATCTTGGTTCTGTAAAAAATGTACAAAAATTCAAAAAACAAGCATATGCTTTGTCATTAAATTATCCTCGTAGAGCATCAATGGGAAGAAATAACGTAAATACTTCTGGAGAATATATATATAATTCTAAAAACTGCCATGATGATTATTATATTATGGATGCCGAAAATGTAAGATATTCTCAATTATTCTTTAAAGGCCTGGTCCATAACTGCTACGATTTTACTTCTTTTGGATCAAGTTCAGAGTGGGTATATGAAGCTACTTGGAGTGGTTTAAATACTTCAAATGTAAAATTCAGCATATGGAATTATCGTAATCATGATACAGAATATACTTTTGCATGTCATGGAAGTGGATATCTTTTTGGTTGTGTTGGATTAAACAAAGCAGAATATTGTATTTTTAATAAACAATATACGAAAGAAGAATATTTCCCAATGGTAGAAAAAATCAAGAAACATATGAATGAAATGCCATTTACTGATCGTAGGGGATTAGTTCATAAATATGGTGGGCAATTTCCAATTGATCTTTGTCCTTGGGCATACAATGAATCCACTGCTTATGAATTTTTCCCATTAAGCAAAGAGGAAGCTATTGCGAAAGGTTTTACTTGGCGAGATCCAGACATGCGTGAATACTTATCTGCAAATATTGTTGTCCCTGAACATATAAAAGATGTTTCTGATGATATATTAAAAGCAATTCTTAAATGTGAAGTTTGTGGTAAAAATTATCAGATTATACAGAAGGAATTGCAGTTCTTGAGAAGATTTAATCTACCTATTCCCAATAATTGTCCTTTGTGTCGTGATCGTGCACGTGTAAAACAATTAAATCCAATGCAGAGCTATAATCGTAAATGTGATAAATGTGACATAGCAATAGTAACTGCTTTTGCTACCGATAGACCTGAAATAGTATATTGTAAAAAATGTTACCAAAAAGAAGTGTATTAATTCAGTTCTGGTTCAACGTAGCTTAGCATAAATAACATTCCCGAGTACAGTACATTCGAGTTCTTAAGATATTTTGGTATAATTAACAAATGAAGAAATTTACACTACCATTAGTTATATGTCTTACGGCTATTTTTGTTTTGTCTTTTCTAATTTTACCGAATGTTAATAAATTCATCACAAGTCAAATGGCAGCAGTTGTTGGTATTAATATAAATAAAGTTATGCAATGGTCTTCTCAGAGAGGCTTGAATAAAGATTTAGCTATTGGGGATTCAGGGAAGGATGTTTATTTATTACAATATGCACTAAGTAAAACATCAAATAATTTTTTGAGTTCAAATATTACCGGATATTTTGGGAAAAAAACCCTTCAAACTGTTTCAGATTTTCAAAAATTAAATAATCTAAATGTTTCTGGCCGTCTTGATTCGACTACGCGATCGGTATTGAATAGTATTTATTTTAAAGAACTATGTCCAGATGGACAAAATAATATTTTCCCCGATGATATAGCTATTTATGTTAATAAAAATAATTCATTGCCGATTGGTTACATTCCGAATAATTTAATAGATATTTCTGATGTAATAAAGACTTTTGGTATTATTTGTGTTAAACAAGAGGCAGCTCCTTTTTTAAAAAAAATGTTTGATGACGCGTTTGATAAAAATATTACTTTAGCTGTCACTTCTGGTTTTAGACGACCCGAAGTACAGTCTATTTTATATAAAGCTCTTTTATTGGTTAAAGGGGAAAAAGCAAAAAATAGGGTTGCTGAACCATCACATTCTGAACATCAGTTAGGTACCACTATTGATCTTACTGGAGGATCTATCAATTATCTTAGTGCCAGTAATAAATTTGAAGGAACAGTAGAAGATTTATGGCTTAGACAAAATGCATATAAATATGGTTTTGTATTAAGTTATCCAAAAGATAAAACGTTAGTAACTGGCTATGACCATGAACCATGGCACTATAGATTTGTGGGGATTGATATTGCAAAAGAAATTTTTGATAAGCAAATAAGCGCAGAGGAATATTTTAATTCTATATAGTTCTGTTTTGTCTACTTCATGAAGTTTTCACTTTTAATCTAGTACAATGAAGACATATGAAAAAATTGATTTTATCATTATTTGTTATGGCTTCTTTTGGGTTCTATGTCATTTCACAAAATGGAGGTAATTCTTCTAATGGTCTTTTGACACCCAATCCAATTGTTTCCTCCAATAATGCAAACAATACAAGTACAAAAAAGAATCCAAAAACTGTAGTAGTCACTAAACCAAATATACCGTCTACTCCAGTTGCACCAAGCTCTCCACCTGTTGTAAAAAAGAATGGGATATACAATGATGGTGAATATACAGGATCTGTTGCTGATGCTTATTATGGTAATGTGCAAGTGAAAGCAATAATTTTAGGAGGTAGATTAGTAGATATTCAATTTTTAGATTATCCACAAGACAGAAATACTTCTATTCGAATCAATTCATACGCATTGCCTATTTTAAAACAAGAAGCCATTTCTGCACAGAGTGCAAATGTTAATGCTGTTTCTGGCGCATCAGAGACTAGTCCTGCTTTTACAGAGTCTTTAACATCGGCTTTAAATCAAGCAAGAGCATAAAATGTAATATTATGAAAGAAAACAGAACGATAATGGGTATGCCCGTAAATATTGAAATTATAGATTCAAATGCAACTGAGGAAGTTTTTGAAGAGGTTTTTAATTATTTAATATCGATTGATGAACGATTTAGTATTTATAAAAAAACTAGTGAGATAACTTTATTTAATGAAGGAAAAATTTTGGAAAAAGATTTTAGTAATGATATGAAAGAAATTTTTAGACTCTCTCTACAAACAAAAAATGATACTGATGGTTTTTTTGATATTATCTATAGTGGGAAGATAGATCCATCAGGATTGGTTAAAGGTTGGGCAATATACAAAGCAGCTGAAATATTACGTAAGAAGGGTATTAAGAATTTTTATGTAGAGATTGCAGGTGATATCGAAATTGCGGGATTTAATAGTGAGGGTAAAAAATGGGCCATAGGCATTCGTAATCCATTTAATAAAAAAGAGAATGTGAAGATTGTATATTTAAGTGATAAAGGGATAGCCACTTCTGGTACTTATGAAAGAGGAGAGCATATCTATAATCCAAAAGAAAAAAAAGTAGCAAATGAGGTTTTGAGTTTGACTGTTATTGGTCCAAATGTTTATGAAGCAGATCGTTTTGCGACGGCATGTTTTGCCATGGGTAGGAAGGGTATAGAGTTTGTAGAAAGATTATCAGATTTTGAGGGATATATGATTGATCATGAAGGTATTACCACATTTACAAGTGGATTTGAAAAATATTTAAAATAAAAGTATGTTGAAAACAATTGATAATTTTTTAAATAGAACAACAATGTATAAAGTAGTGCTTTACTACTTGATGGCTCTTTGGTTGGTTGCTTTTCTTTTTTCTGTATTTAATATTTTACCGTATACACCGAAATCTATGCTCCTATCGTTGATTATTTTACTCGCTACTTCTTGGGCTACTAATATCATTTTTTCTTATATTTTTGAGGTTCCAGCAAACATTGAGTCAATTTATATTTCTGCTTTTATTTTAGCGTTGGTTATTACTCCAGCTTTTGCCCCTCTCGAATATATTTTCTTAGGCTGGGTCGGAGTATTGGCTATGGCCTCAAAATATATTTTAGCTATAAAACACAAGCATGTCTTTAATCCAGTTGCTGTGTCTTTAGTGATAACAGCTTTTTTCCTCAATCAAGTCGCGAGTTGGTGGGTGGGGACTATTGTTATGGTTCCATTTGTTTTAGTTGGTGGATTAATGATTATTAGAAAAATAAAAAGAACAGATCTTGCGTTAAGTTTTTTTCTAACTGCTTTTATTACTATTCTTACTTTTGTTTTTTTAAATGGAGGAAATGTGTTTAATACTTTAAGTAAAGTATTATTTTATTCACCGCTTTTATTTTTTACATTTATCATGATTACTGAACCGCTGACCACCCCTCCTTCACGTTTTCTGCGGATCTTGTATGGAACACTTGTCGGATTTTTATTTGCCCCTCAGATACATTTAGGTACACTTTATTTAACTCCCGAACTTGCCTTAATATTTGGAAATATTTTTTCTTATTTGGTTAGCCCAAAAAAGAGGTTAACTCTTACTTTTAAAAAAGCTATAGAAATCGCTCCGAACACAGGTGAATTTATCTTTGAAACAAATATGCCATTTTCTTTCAAACCTGGACAATATTTAGAATGGACATTGGGGCATGACAGGGTAGATAGTCGAGGCAATCGTCGTTATTTTACAATCGCTTCTTCTCCCACCGAAAAAGAGTTACTTTTGGGAGTTAAATTTTATGAAAATAGAAGTAGCTTTAAGAAAAAATTAGCGCAAATGAAAAAAGGGGATACAATTATTGCTTCACAGCTTTCAGGAGATTTTGTAATGCCTAAAAATGAAAAAAAGAAATTAGTTTTTATTGCAGGTGGTATAGGGATCACTCCTTTTCGGAGTATGATAAAATATCTCATTGATACTAAACAAACAAGAGATATCGTTTTAATCTATGCCAATAAAACAGAAGCAGATATTGTTTATAAAAATATTTTAGATATAGCGTCTAGAGTTTTTAATTTGAAAGTTATTTATGTAATAAGTGACTTAAAAGATAAGGCTGTGCTGTGGAATGGAAGAATCGGTTATGTTGACGAGAAGATGATTAGAGAAGAAGTGAAAGATTTTGAGGAAAGAACTTTTTATGTTTCTGGGCCTCCTTCTATGGTTTTTAGTATTGAAAAAGCTGTGAAAAATTTAGGTCTTAATAGTTCTAATATTAAAACTGATTTCTTTCCAGGGTTTGCCTAAAACTTCATGAAGATTTCATTTTTTGGTGATATTATAGTAAGTATATGAAAATATTAATTGTTGAGGATAATATAAAATTAGCAGAAAATATTAAACAAGGGCTTATGCAGGAAGGTTATGCGGTCGATGTGATTTCTGAGGGGCTTGCTGCAGAACGTCGAATATTAATTAATCGTGATGAATATGACCTCGTTATTTTAGATAGAATGCTTCCGGGCAAAGATGGAGTATCTGTTTGTTATAATTGGAGAGAGAATGAAGTGACTATTCCCATATTGATGCTTACAGCGCTTAATACCACTGATGATAAGGTCATTGGACTCGATGCGGGAGCAGATGATTACCTTGCAAAACCATTCGCTTTTAAAGAACTTCTTGCCCGTGTGCACGCATTGCTTCGACGTCCTAAACAATCATTTCCTGATATACTTACAAATGGTGATATCAGTATCAATACGACAAACAGAATTGTTAAATGCAAAAATAAACCTGTATCGCTTACTCTGAAAGAGTTTATGGTGCTAGAATATCTGATGCGTAATGTAAATAAAGTAGTGACAAGAGATGAACTTTATTCACATGCTTGGGATTTTGCGGATTCGTCTTTTAGTAATACAGTTGATGTGCATATTAAAAACTTAAGAAAGAAGATTAACGATAATGCAAAAATTATACAAACAATTCGGGGAGTCGGTTACAAAATGGGACTTTAAGAATAAGTTCGATGAATTTTTTGTAGCACGTCTTCGACTTACTTTTTATTATACTGTCACAGCATTTGTGATTTTAGGTGTCGCGAGTGTGGCTCTTTATAGCGCGATACTTTCGAATTTCGCTCAATCTATTTTACTTAGAGGACTTGATTCAACGATTTCTCAAGCGATCATAGTAGATGCTCAAGATATTCTTCTAGATCGTTTTTTAACGGTTGATTTTATAATATTATTTTTTATTATCATATTAGGATTTTTACTTACAGAAAAAACACTTAAACCAATAAAATCTAATATGCAAAAGCAAAAAAGATTTATCGCGGATGCCTCACACGAACTTCGGACACCTATCGCAGTAGTCATCTCGGGACTCGAAGTGTCTCTCAGTAATAAAAGATTAGATTTCCTTTTAGCTAAAAAGACGTTGGAAAGTACTTTAGACGAAATGAGAGAATTTTCCAAACTTAGCAATACTTTGCTTGACATCACAAAGTACAATACCTTGGCGCATGTAAAACATGAGTCCATAGATATTAGTGAATTGGTTAAATCAGTCATCGAAAGATATAAAAGTCTGGCGGCTCTTAAGGGCATAAATATAGAAACTAAACTTGAATCATTTGTAAAAGTGGAGGGTAGTGAAATGGAGTTTATTCGTGTTTTTTATAATATTTTAGATAATGCTGTTAAATATACTCCACAAGGTGGGACGATAAAGATACTTGAGGAAGTCAGTTTAAATAGATGTCTAATAACTATTAAAGACAATGGTATAGGTATTGAAGAAGAAATAATAGATAAAATTTTTGATCCATTTTTTAGGGCGGATTCTGCTCGCAGTACAAATGGCGCAGGGCTTGGTTTAACTCTAGTTAAAAAAATAATAGAAGATCATAAAGGAGTAATTTCAATAAAAAGTCAAACAGGTAAAGGTACAAGTGTCATGATCTCTCTCCCGGTAACTTCATAATGACTTCATATACTAAATGTAATATTTAGATATTTATACATTATGGTCATAGTGTATGAATATTATTAATTATTTATTAATCTAATTACTATAATTTATATGAAATACAAAAAACAAATAGCGACAGGTGCTTTAGCAATATCATTATTAATAGCTGGTTCTCCTGTTTTTGCGGCGACACCTCAAGATTTAGGTATTAAAAATACACAATCAGTTTATCAAAAACAGAATAAGAATAATAAAAATATTAAAGTAAAAGTTAAAGGGAGAACTAACACGATAGGGACTATTTCAGCAATGAGTGACACTGGTTTTACATTAGAAATAAAAAATATGAAGGCCAAGACTACTTCATCAGTAGATGTAAAAACAGGCACCACTACTAAATACACTAAAAATGGTCTAAGTGCTACTGTGTCTGATCTAATCGTAGGGCAAAAAGTAATTGTCACTGGAACCCTAGATAAAACGACAAATATTCTTACAGCTAAACAAGTCAAAATAGTCACCAAGGTCGCTAACATAAATAAGACGCCCAAGAAAGCAACAAGTTAAAATATTTAAAACTTAATGTAATTTTCAGCCAAAAAACTAGCATAATATGCTAGTTTTTTGTTGTGGATTTGTTATTTTATAAAAAGTATGCTATTATGTTATTAATTAAATCGGGGCCTAGGGGCTTTTTTTGTTTAATCATATGGAAATTAGAAATATAGCTATAATAGCTCACGTTGACCATGGCAAGACGACTCTTACCGATGCCTTAATGAAGCAGAATGGTGGTCTTCAAGATGAGAATATATCAATGGATTCAAATGCTCTAGAGAAAGAGCGTGGTATTACTATTTATTCCAAAAATACTTCCATTACTTATAAGGGAACCAAGATAAATATTGTAGATACTCCAGGCCATGCTGATTTCGGCTCAGAAGTAGAGCGAGTGTTGCGAGCTGTTGATTCAGTGCTTCTCTTGGTGGATGCAGTCGAAGGCCCAATGCCTCAGACAAAGTTTGTTTTAAAGAAATCCTTAGAGTTAGGTATCAAACCTATCGTAGTTATAAATAAGATAGACAAACCAGCTTCCGACCCACATAGAGTACACGAAGAAGTTTTAGATTTATTTTTTGAATTAGGTGCAAATGAGGATCAAGCTAATTTTGAAACAGTTTATGCTATTGGGCGTGAAGGAAAAGCTTTTAAACATTTAAAAGATAAATCCACTGATCTTTCTCCACTTTTGGATGTAATTTTAGAAAAAGTACCACCAGCTTCTTTAAACGAAAACGGGAAAATGTCTGCTCAGGTTTTTAATTTGGGTTATGATAATTTTTTAGGACGTATGGCTGTTGCACGAATTTATTCAGGGAAAATGCCATCTCCTAGTCAGGTTTTTATTAAAGGAGAAAAGGGGACTCGAGTTGGGAAAATAACAAAACTTTTTGGTTTTGAAGGGATAAATAGAAAAGAAGTTTCTGAAGCGACTTCTGGTGATATCGTGCTATTGGCTGGTATACCAGATATATATATTGGTGAAACTATTTGCGAAGATGAAAGTGTTGAGCAATTACCTCATATTGCTATTGATGAGCCCACATTGTCGCTTAATTTTTTGGTAAATGATTCACCTTTTGCAGGACGTGATGGTAAATTTGTTACTTCTAGACAAATAAAAGAGAGGTTAGAAAAAGAATTAGAAATAAACGTGGGGTTAAGAGTAGATTTTTCTCCAGACCAGGGAGACAAAATGGGCCCATCTTTTTTCAAAATATATGGAAGAGGGGAATTACATGTTGCTATTTTATTAGAAAATATGAGAAGGGAAGGATTTGAAATGCAGGTCTCTCAACCGGAAGTAATTATCAAAGAGGAAGACGGTATTAAAACAGAACCATATGAAGAATTGGTGATAGATGTACCGATGGAATTTTCTGGAACAGTTATTGAAAAAATAAATAGAAGGAGAGGTATCATGAAAGACATGATGGAGAAAGAAGGTATAGCGAGAGTCACTTTTGAAATACCGACTCGTGGACTTTTAGGGTATCGTGGAGAATTTATCATTGATACAAAAGGGGAGGGCATAATGTCTTCGAGGGTTATAGGATTTAAGAAATATGCAGATGAGATAAAGAAACGTGAATATGGATCTATGGTATCAATGGTTTCTGGTAAGGCAGTTGCTTTTGCACTTGCAAACTTACAAGAACGTGGTATAATGTATATTGAGCATGGCGCAGAGGTATATGAGGGTATGGTTATAGGCAATGTCTTGAAGGGAGACGATATGTCGGTAAACCCTACTAAAGGCAAGCAACTTACCAATATGAGAGCTTCAGGAACAGATGAAGCTATCTACCTTAATCCTGCTTTTATATTGAGTATTGAGAGAGGTCTTGAGGTTATGAATGCTGATGAATATCTAGAAATAACCCCAAAATCAGTGAGAATACGAAAAAAATACTTAACTGAGCTTGATCGAGTAAGAGCGCAGAGAAAAAAATAAAAAACCAGACGTTGGACATCTGGGGTACCAGGTGTACAACGTCTAAGATATGATACATTTAGTTGACATTAGGTTGACATAAGTGTATTATAAAAATATAGAATAATTTAGTATTTAATTATAAAAAAAATTATGTCAACAATATCTTTTAAACCAAAACAAGTCACAAAGAGAATAACTTCACACCTTCAAGATCGTACACGCGATGTCATTATGAATCGTTTTGGTTTGACTCCGGACGCAGAAAAGAAGACTCTTGAAGAAATTGGTAAAAAATATTCCATCACTAGAGAGCGTGTTCGTCAAATAGAAGATGCTGCTTTGGTATTGATCAAGAAATCTTCTGCATATAAGGAAGAACAGGCTATTTTTGAAGAACTTAAGCAATTGATACATTCTTTAGGATCAATCGTTGGTGAAGCTGAATTTTTGACTCATATATCGAAAGATAAAAATACTCAAAATCATATTCATTTTTATTTAGAACTCGGAGATTTTTTTAAGAAGCATCATGAAGATGATCATTTCAAAACTCGTTGGAGTGTGGATGATGAAATAGCAGAAAAAGTTCATGATTCTTTAAAGAAACTTTACACTAGTTTGAATGACGAGGATCTTGTATTAGAGACAGAGATGATCAAGAAGTTTTTTGATCAAATGAAAGACGTTGCTGAACAATATAGGAATGACGAAATAGCTCGCCGATGGCTTTCTATGTCTAAAACTATTTCTAAAAATCCGTTGGGGGAATGGGGTAAGACAAGCTCTCCAAATATTCATACTCGTGGAGTAAAAGATTATGCTTTTCTTGTAATGAGAAAACATGGTTCACCAATGCATTTTAAAGAAGTCGCAGATGCTATTTCTAAAACTTTTGGCAGAAAGACACATTACGCTACTTGCCACAATGAACTTATAAAAGATCCAAGATTTGTTTTAGTTGGACGTGGTCTTTATGCACTCGCTGAATGGGGATACAAGACAGGTATCGCAAGGGAAGTTATTCGAGATATTCTAAAAAGAGAAGGACCTCTTTCAAAGGATGATGTAGTAGAAAAAGTTATGAAAGAAAGGTATTTTAAGAAAAATACTATCCTAGTTAATCTTGTAAATCCTAAATTCTTTAAGAAAAATAAAACTGGCCTTTATACTCTAGTGTAAATAAAACACTAACTTTGCTTTATTTATTTTGCTTTTTATACTAAAATATAAGCATGAGTGATTTACTTAAAGAGGTAAAACTATTTGCGCTACCTGTCGCTGTTGTCGCTTTGATTATTCTAGGTACACAGTTTGATATCATTGCTTTTTGGATTTATAAAATATTTCTTATATTATTGCCTATAGCGATCGTTGTGGTACTTTTTTTTATTGCACGTGCTTTTTGGCTTCATTATGTTCAAGCCAATTTTATTTCAGGTATTGAATGGGTTTTGCTTGAAATAGTACCCCCGAGAGATGTATTGAGGTCTCCTAAGGCCATGGAGCTTTTTATAACAAATGCCCTTTACCAAATGAGTACAAAAGGAGGTCTTGAGACATATTGGCAAGGTGCAGTTTGGTTTTGGTTTTCATTGGAGATAGTATCTATAGAAGGGCAAGTTCATTTTTATGTACGTACACCTTCACGTGTGAAAGGGTTGATTGAAACACAAATGTATGCACAATTTCCCCAAGCACAAATAAAGGTAGTAGAGGATTACACATTAGCTGTTGATAAGATTACAGAAGATAGTGTTTGGAATTTATGGGGATGTGAATTTAGATTAAGAAGACCAGATATATATCCAATCAAAACTTATATAGATTTCGGGTTGGATAAAGATCCAAAGGAAGAATATAAAGTTGATCCCATTTCTCCAGTTGTAGAGCTTTTTGGTTCAATAGGGAAAAATGAGCAGATGTGGATGCAGATTGTTATTACACCTTCTAAAAAGGAATACCGTACGCACGGCACTTGGTTTAAAACTCATGATTGGGTAAAGGAAGGAGAAGAAGTTATTTTAAGATCTTTGAAAGAATTTACAGGTCTTCGATCAAGACCTGATGGTACATTCTCAAAAGAAGTTCGTTCTCCAGATTTCTTGAAACCGATGATGGAAGGAGCTGGTAGAAAAATGCTGAAAGTTGGTTTTGATACTGGAATAAGAGTTTGTTATGTAGCTAAAAAAGAATCATTCAATATGAGCAATAGACGTAATATTCGTCTCATTTTTCGTCAATACGCCATGCCATTCGTAAATGAGCTTGACCGTATAAATTCAACCCAAGGAGATGCTTTTGGAACGAATTTTATTGCTAAATTTACGTTGCTTTCCGAAGAGAAAATAATGCGCTTGGCAGACAGAATGCTCTTGGAATATAGGGAAAGAGAGTTTTTTCATCCGCCGATGCGACACAAAATACATCTCCCTTGGCCTCTCTCACCATATTTATTTCCAAACTTTTTTCATCATCATATTATTGTTTTAAATTCTGAAGAGTTGGCGACACTTTGGCATTTCCCTGGCCAGATATTGAAAGTTCCTACTTTGGAACGTATAGAATCAAAAGAAGCTTCTCCTCCTACAAATTTACCTATGTAATATGCCATGAATTTTTCTTCATCTAAGACTATTTATATTGTTGGTGCAGTTGTATTTTTTTTGGTTGCATATTCTTTCTTTTTTAGTGTACCAGAAGATTTTCCAACAGGAACTATTGTAAGTATAAAAGATGGTTCAGGGTTGAGGTCTATCTCAAAATATCTTGAAGAGAATCATATAATTCGTTCAAGGGTTGTTTTCGAGACATTTGTAATAATTTTAGGTGGAGAAAAACATCTTGTGATAGGGAGTTATTTATTTGAAAGTAGAGTATCTGTTTTTGAAGTTGCAAGACGTATATCAAATGGCGAAAGACATTTAGCACCAGTTAAGGTAACCATACCAGAAGGTTTTAATGTTTCCGATATTGCAAAAGCTTTTTCGCTCAAATTACCTCATTTTGATGCGAACAAATTTTTAGTAGAAGCAGATAAAAAAGAAGGATATCTTTTTCCCGATACTTATTTTTTTCTAACGACAGATACTGAACAAGATGTGTTGCATTCTATGAGTGATAATTTTGAGAAAAAAATATTACCAATAAAGTCTGAAATATTTGCATCTGGTAAGTCAGAAAAAGATATTATGATTATGGCTTCTCTGATTGAGAAAGAATCAAAAGGAGATATGGATAGAGCTTTTATATCTGGAATTTTATGGAGAAGAATTAGGATAGGCATGCCTTTACAGGTAGATGCGGAACCTAATACTTATAAAACAAAAGGTTTACCGGCGAGTCCTATTTGTAATCCTGGTATAAAAGCTATAGAAGCTTCTATACATCCGAGGAATTCGTCATATTTATACTATCTTCATGATAAAGATGGTAATATACATTACGCTGAAACATTTGCACAACATGTATTAAATAAGCAAAAATATTTAAAGTAATGCGTAAACATAATTTAGCTTTTATAGATATAGAAACCACTGGACTTGATGTTATCAAACACGAGATAATTGAAATTGGTTGTGTTATTACTACTCCAAAGTTTAAGGTAATAGAAAAATTTGAATTAAAAATAAAACCAGAACATATAGAGAATGCGAATCCTACAGCACTTAAAGTTAATCATTATAAAGAAGAGGACTGGATATCTGCTTATACTTTAAAAGAGGGGATGAATATTTTTTTAAAAAAGGTAAAAGATTGTATTATGATTGGTCAGAATGTTGCATTTGATGTGAGTTTTTTAGAATCGAATTTTTCAAAAATTGGTCTAGAGAACACTATGCATTATCATAAGCTTGATACCATTTCTATCGCTTGGGCAAAATTACATAGAAAGCCAAGTATAAAACATTTCTCTTTAAGAGAAATGTGTAAATATTTTGATATAAAAAATGAACGTCCTCATAGCGCCCTTTCAGATGCATACGCGACCTTCGAGCTTTACAAAAAATTGATGAAGCTGTAATTTAAGAAGATGAAAGGGAAAGTTGTTTTTGTCGGTTTATCTGGTGGTGTTGATTCTGCAGTTAGTGCTGCATTATTAAAGAAACAAGGATATGAAGTCGTTGGAGTTTTTATACGTACTTGGCATCCTGATTTTTTGACTTGTAACGAAGAAGAGGAACGACTCGATGCCATGCGTGTCGCTGCACATTTAGATATACCATTTTTGACTTTTGATTTTGAGAATGTGTATAAAAAAGAAGTTGCAGATTATATGATCAAGGAATATAAAGAAGGAAGGACTCCCAATCCAGATGTGATGTGTAATAAAGAAGTCAAATTTGGTGCTTTTCTCAAAAAAGCAGTTTCTATGGGAGCTGACTATCTAGCGACAGGACATTACGCAAAAAACACAAAGCAGCAGCTTTTTCACGGCTCGCACTCCAACCTGGAAACAATAAAAGAACATACAGTTGCGTATGCCGAAAAAAGCTCTGCTTTGTGTTTTTTGGAGAAGGGTGTTGACCCTTCGAAAGATCAAAGTTATTTTCTTTGGACATTAAGACAAGAGCAGTTGAATAAGATTTTGTTTCCTATTGGGCATCTTAAAAAATCTGAGGTTCGTAAATTAGCAAAAAAATTTAAATTACCAGTTGCAGAAAAAAAAGATAGTCAGGGGATATGTTTTTTAGGTGCGGTAGACTTAAAAGATTTTTTGAAGCATTACATAAAAGAAAAAAAGGGAAAGGTTTTAAATGAAAAAGGAGAAATCATTGGTCATCATGATGGAGTGGTTTTTCATACATTAGGAGAACGTCATGGTTTTGTAATTACAAAGAAAAGCCCAAATGATGGGGCCTATTATGTTGTCGGCAAAGATATAAAGAAGAATATTTTATATGTATCACAAAATGCAAAGCAGTCGCTTTTTCACGGCTCGCACTCGAACCTGAATGTGATTAATGAATCTAATATTGCGTATGCCGAAAAAAGCGCTGCTTTGCATTTTGTTGATCTTAACAACACAAATTGGATTTCTAAAATTCCAGAAGTAAATAAAATGTATACAGCGCAAATACGCTACCATAGTGAGTTTTTACCTTGCAAGGTAGAGATTAAAAATAAAAAAACTAAAATAATCTTTAAAAAGCCAGTTTTAGTTGCTTCTGGTCAATCTTGTGTTATTTATGATAAACCTGCCCGTAACGCTTCGCGTAGCGATGCGGGCGGGGATATTTGTTTAGGTGGGGGAGTAGTTGCCTAGCCCCGTAGTAAATTTTGCCAAAAATTTTACTTCGGGGTATGATATATGTATGGAACAATTTTTTACACAAAATAGTGAGGTAATTTTAAAATTAGCTGTGGCAGTTGTTTTAGGTATGTTTATTGGTGTCGAGCGTATTTTTGTACACAAAGAAGCAGGAATGAAAACGCACGCTCTTGTCTCTATGGGTGCAGCTTTATTTATTATAATTTCCGAAGCGATGGGAGAAAAATATCTTAACTCTCCTGGTTTTAATCCCACAATGATTGCCTCAAATATTATCGTTGGTATCGGATTTTTAGGTGCTGGCGGAATAATTATGAAAGGACCAACTCTTTTTGGTTTAACGACGGCAGGAGGGCTTTGGGTCACTGCAGGCATCGGCATGGCTGTTGGTTTTGGACTTTATAGTTTAGCTGTCATTGCTACTATCCTTGTATTATTTATTTTTGTGGTAATGAATATTTTTGAAAAGCCGATAAGAAAGATTTCTGACGAAAGTTTGAATAATGAGAAAATGCAGTAGTTTATATATGATGGATTCAAATGAGATTAGATCAAAATTTTTAAAGTTTTTTGAAGCTCGTGGACATAAAATAATCCCATCTTCTTCATTGATTCCGGAGAATGACCCTTCAGTACTTTTTACGACTGCAGGGATGCAGCAATTTAAAAAATATTATACCAACCCCAAAGAAGCGGAAAAAGATTTTGATAGTTTAAATGTAGCTACTGTTCAAAAATGTATACGTACAGGAGACATAGACGAAGTAGGAGATTCTTCTCATCTAACGTTTTTTGAAATGTTGGGTAATTTTTCTTTTGGAGGATATGGTCGCACTGAAGCTATAAAATATGCTTATGAATTTATAACAAAAGAAATGAATTTAGAAATTTCTTATGTGACTATTTATAAAGGAAGTAATAATGTTCCTCGAGATGACGAGTCAGAAGAAATTTGGAAAAAATTAGGAATAAAAAATATAAAAGAAGAAGGTAGTGATGTTTTTTGGGGTCCGACAGGAAATTTTGGTCCATGTGGGCCGACGACAGAAATATATTGTAAAAATGCAGATGGTGAAGATGTAGAGATTTGGAATATAGTTTTTAATGAGTATTTTTGTGATGGTTCTAGAGAAAGCTTAGATGAGGGGAAAGCAAAATTAAAAAAATTGGATGTACTAGGTATCGATACTGGCATGGGCTTCGAAAGATTAGTTTCTATAGTACAAAAGAAGAAAAATGTTTATGATACAGATTTATTTAATGGAGAAAAGACAAAAGAAGAACGTATCGTCTCTGATCATATAAAAGCAGCCCTCTTTATGATTTCAGATGGAGTAATTCCATCAAATACAGGGGCTGGATATATTGTTAGAAGATTAATTCGTCGGGCAGTTAGATTCTCTAAAGAATCTCTAGAAAAAATAATAGAAAGAAATAAAGAAAAATATAAAAATATATATAATTTAGAAGATAATGGAGAAATTAAAAACGAGGAAGAGAAGTTTAGAAAGACTCTAGAACACGGCTTAAAAGAATTTGAAAAAGGCATAGATCCATTTATTCTTTTCACTACATATGGTTTTCCGATAGAGCTTACTCTCGAATTAGCTAAAGAAAAAGGTAGAAAAATAGATTTGGAAGATTTTAATAAAAAAATGTCTGAACATCAGAAGCTTTCGCAGACTTCTTCAGCCGGTATGTTTAAAGGTGGGCTTGCAGACGCAGGAGATGAAACTAAGAAATTACATACTGCCACGCATTTATTAAATGCAGCTCTTCGTCTTGTACTTGGCAATCATGTGATGCAAAAAGGAAGTAATATCACTAGTGAACGTTTGCGTTTTGATTTTTCTCATTCACAAAAAATGACTGATGAAGAAAAGAAAAGAGTAGAAGAGATTGTAAATGATAAAATTACAGAAAAATTACCAGTCACTTTTATGGAGATACCTAAAGTTGAAGCAGAAAAAATAGCGGTGCATTCATTTAATGAAAAATATGGGGATGTTGTCAAAGTTTATTTTATAGGGGATGAAAAAAATGGGTATTTTAGTCGAGAGTTCTGTGGAGGTCCTCATGTCTCAAATACTAGTGAATTAGGTCATTTTAAAATTCTTAAAGAAGAGGCCGTCTCAGCAGGTGTTAGACGCATAAAAGCTATACTTGAATAGATTTTATATGATATAATTAAGTCTATGGGAATCTTTTCTAGACAAAAAGAGAGTAAAGAGCTAGCCTTAGTTTTCGATATTGGATCCTCATCAGTTAGTGGTGCTATTTTTGAAATACAAAAGTCTGGTATCCCAAAGATAATTTTGTCTATTCGTGAGCCTATAATTTTCGAAGAGAAAATAGATACTGATCGATTTTTGTTTTTAACTATCAAATCTCTTGAAGTTGTAGCTAGTAGGATATGTATGATGGGTGTCGGTAGACCATCAAAGATTTTTTGTGTTCTTTCCTCACCTTGGTATGCTTCTCAGACTAGAATCATCAAGCTTGAAAAAAATACACCATTTTTATTTACTTCTAAGCTTGCAGATAGCCTTATTGAAAAAGAAATAAGTTTTTTTGAAGAAGAAAATTTAAATAAATTTTTAAATACTGACAATAAGATTCGAATGATTGAGTTTAAAAATATGAAAACCATGTTAAATGGTTATGTGACTTCAGACCCATTTAATAAAAAAGCTCGAAAACTCGAGATGGTTGTATTCCTATCAATGAGTAGTGATAGTATTTTAAAAAAAATAGAAGAAACGATATCTAGACATTTTCATAATAATGATATAAAGTTTTCTTCTTTTGCAATGGCTTCATTTACTGTAGCACGTGATATGTTTGTGCATCAAGAAGATTTTCTTTTGGTTGATATCGCTGGAGAAATGACAGATATTTCCATAATAAAGAAAGAAATCATAAGTAATTCAATTTCATACCCGTTAGGACGTAACTTTATGATACGTGAAGTAGCAAAAAGTTTACACTGCACCCTAGATGAAGCTAAATCATTTATTTCTATTTATAGAGATGGGCATGCGAGTGGGTCTGTTGAAGAAAAGATTGAACCGATTGTAGATAGATTAAAAACAGAATGGTTGAATGGATTTCAAAAATCTTTGGTAAATCTTTCTGAAGATATTTCTATTCCTGCTACTATGTTTATAACAGTAGACCAAGATTTTATGGATTTCTTTTCAGAAATTATCAAAACTGAACAGTTTAATCAATATACTTTGACTGAATCAAAATTTAAAATCATTTTTCTCAATGCAAAGACCCTTCATGGTATTACGACTTTTCAGGAGAATATAAACCGTGATCCATTTATTATTATCGAATCTATTTATCTTAATCGTTTTATTTGTTAAAATACTATTATGTCAAGAAATCTATTACAAGATATGGTTAAAGTAAAAAACTCTTCATCTAGACCCATAAAGAGGTTGGAAAAAGAGGTTGAGGAAGAGAGAAGAATTCCTGATAAAATAATGAGAAGTGGTGATAAGGGATCTAAATATAGACTCTTCTTTGTTGCTTTTGTTGCCATTGTGTTTCTTCTTTTTGCTCTTTCATATTTGTTTTCTGGTGCAAAAATTACTATCAATCCAAAAATAAAAAATATACCTTTAAATGATAATTTGTCTGCCATTAAGAATGGGAGTAGTGAAAGTAGCGCGAATATTTCGGAGTTATCTTTTGATTTAGTAGTTATTTCTGGAGAGGAAAATAAAATTATACAAGGTAGTGGGAATGATACAGTAGCTAGGGGGACAGTATCGATTTTTAATTCTTTTAGTTCTTCCCCACAAACACTAGCGATAGACACCAGGCTTGAGGGGTCAAATGGCAAAATTTATAAAACAGATAAACAAATAACCGTGCCGGGGATTAAAAAAGATGGAACACCAGGAAGCATAGAGGTGAATATTCATGCATCGTTTCCCGGTAAAGAATACAATAGCACCCCATTAGATTTTCAGATTTTTGGTTTTAAGGGTACACCCAAATATTCAAAGTTTAAAGTTCGATCGATAGGTGACATAGTGAGTGGCCCCGTCGTTTCTTCTCTAGACAAAACGACTACAGTAAGTGAGTTAAAAAATATTTTAGAAACTAAATTGACTCAAAAAGTGGAAAATCAGATACCAAGTGGTTTTATTCTTTATAAAGATGCTGTATTTTTAGATATAAAGGATAAGGATGTTAGTTTTACCTCCCAGGGGGATAATATGGTTTCAGTGAATGTTAAGGGTACGCTTTATGGATTTATTTTAGATGAAAAAAAATTAACAAAAAAGATTGCACAAGATGTAATTGAAAAATATGATGATAGTGATGTCTATATACCAAATATTAGAGATCTGATTTTTTCCTTAGCTGATAAAGAAAGTATTGATTTTGCAAATGTGAAAAAAATAAGTTTTACATTAGTAAGTACCCCGAAAATAATTTGGAAAATTGACGAGGCAAAATTTATAAATAGTATCTTAAATAGAAAAAAGAGTGAATTTAATCAAATTTTGATGCAGTTCCCAAACATTGATTCTGCAGAGTTGGTAATTCGTCCTTTTTGGAAATCTTCTTTTCCAGAAAAAAGTAAAAGTGTCCAAATCATCGTAAATTATCCAAAATAGACGTTGTACGTCTTCCTGAGACGTCCAACGTCTGGAAACATATGCAAAGCGAAACTAGAATATGTCAAAATTGTAAAAAAGACTTCATAATAGAGTCAGATGATTTTTCTTTTTATGAGAAAATAAAAGTTCTTCCACCAATGTTATGTTCAGACTGTCAATTTGTGAATAGAATGGTTTTTAGAAATCAAAATATACTTTATCATCGTACAAACAATACTCCTGATTCTAATAATAAAAAAATTATATCCGTTTATTCAGAAGATAAAAATATTAAAATTTATGACCAAAAATACTGGAGAAGTGATAAATGGGATGTTTTATCCTATGGACATGATTATGATTTTTCTAAACCGTTTTTTAAACAAATAGAAGAATTAATAAAAAAAGTTCCTTGGCCTAATTTAATGAATTGGAATGCAATTAATAGTGAATATTGCAATTATACTGAGGATAACAAAAATTGTTATTTAGTTTTTGGGGGAGATTACAATGAAAATTGTTCTTATGCTACTTTTAATATGCACTCTCGTGAAAGTTTAGATTTATTTTTAGTTGAAAAATGTGAATTTTGTTATGAATGTATTGATTGCCAAGAATGCTATAAAGTATCTTTTGCAAGATATTCTAAAAATTGTTCTGATTGCATATTTTTGTATGATTGTATCAATTGTGTAAATTGCGTAGGATGTGTAGGTTTACGTAATAAAAGTTATTTTATTTTTAATCAGCAATATTCAAAGGAAGAGTATGAGAAAGAAATAAAAGAATTACAAGTAAATACTAGAAATGGTCTTGAGTTCATTAATAAAAAGTTTGAACAACTAAAAATTAAATTTCCACATCGTTATGCTCACATTTTACGTTCTACTGGATGTACGGGAGATAATATTATAAATAGTAAAAATTGTATAAATTGTTTTGATTTATTAAGTAATGCAAAAGACTTAAAGAATGCATTCTTAGCTGGGGATGATTTAACTGATTCTAGAAACCTATCTCACACTGGGCATGGTTCTGAATTGATATATAATTCTTTTGCAATTTTTGGTGGTTGCAAAAATATTAAATTTTCTATGGGTCTTTCTTCTTCAGTAGATTGTACTTACTCATATAATTGTCCATCAGGTTTTAATTTATTTGGTTGTGTAGGTGTCAAAAGCGGTAATTACTGTATCCTAAACAAACAATACACAAAGGAACAATACGAAGAACTAGTACCAAAGATAATCAAACACATGTCTGATATGCCTTACATAGACAGTAAAGGAAGAATATACAAATATGGAGAGTTCTTCCCACCAGAATTAAGTCCATTCTGCTATAACGAAACCATAGCACAAGAGTACTTCCCATTAACCAAGGAAGAAGCGGAAGAACAAGGATATAAGTGGAAAGAAAGAGAAGAAAGAAACTACAATATAGATATATATAGTAAAGATATACCAAATGACATAAAAGAAGTAGAAGAATCAATAATAAACAAAGTAATAGAATGTGAACATAAGGGACAATGTAATGAACAATGTACTGAAGCCTTCAAAATCATAGGAGATGAACTATCCTTCTATAAACGTATGAATATACCTATACCACACCTATGTCCCAACTGTAGACATTACAATAGACTAAAACAA
>Ga0172379_10003493_pt1 | contig 24952 bp, 28 predicted proteins | sample GrowelOW334metaG_FD_119756 | JGI IMG/M metagenome (GOLD analysis project Ga0172379, IMG submission 119756) | Groundwater microbial communities from an aquifer near a municipal landfill in Southern Ontario, Canada - Groundwater well OW334 metaG | ecosystem: Environmental > Aquatic > Deep...
ATGTTTCTTCTTCGGTGATGGTTGGGGCTGGGGTTTCGTAGGTGACGGAGACGAAGTCGGACGAGTTGGTAGTTGGTAGTGAGTAGTTGGTAGTGTCTCCGCTGTCGGTGGCAATGCTATTCATGTCCGCGCTGTCAGTGGCGAGCTCCGGAGTTATCGGGTCAACGGGTTGACCCGATGGAATTTGTTCGGACAAATCCACGATTACCGGGTCCCCGCCCGAGGCGGGTCCGCCTAGGGCGGAGGTGATTGACTCTGCTGCGTCCGAGAGAGAGCCTAACCACGAATTGGCTGGGGAGGGTTTGCGGAGAGCTAATGTTCTGCGGTCTGACATGGCGAGGGTTGCTGTTGGGACTTTGGCAGACAAAACAATCTTTGCGTTGTTTGCTGAGATGGTTTGTATCTTAATGTTGGTGGCGTGCTTGGGGAGCTTAGTTAAATAGCTATTGCTAGAGATATCTGACTTCTTGATGAGGGTGGTCCATTGTACGGGGGTTTTACTGCCTGCGATGGCTACGCTGGTTTGCTTGGTTTGTGATGATTTGATGACTAACTCTGGGTTGAGCCTTGTACCGGGATGAGTAGTGGGGGTGGTTTGGAGAAGTAAAACAAAAAGCAACACAAGCAGGGTTGTAAGGAGAATGGGACGACGAGAAAAATTGTTTTCTGGTGGGAACATTCGTTTCAAAAATATTATTTCATTATACCAAGATTTTTTGTAAAACAAAAGCAAGGATTTCTCCCTGCTTTAAGTTTTTATTTTTTATACAATTATTCCGTGGTTGTGCCGTCAAATTCCGGACCGTCTGCCTCTGCCTCTGCTTTTGTGGCGCGCACAATTCCGTCCTTGTGATGAGCCGGCGAATAAATGGTATAAAGTTTTAAACTGTCTGTCGCGGAAACATTTATAATGTTATGTTGGGCTCCGGCTGGCACAACTATTGCAAAGCCGTCGGAAATTTCATATTCGTTGCCGTCTATAATGCATTTTCCTTGCCCTTTTTCAATTCTAAAAAATTGGTCATTATCTGTGTGAATTTCCGTTCCAATTTCTTCGTTTGGAGCCAAACTCATTAAAACTAACTGGCTGTGCTTTCCGGTATACAAAACTTTTCTAAAATTTTCATTTCCCAACGAATCTTTTTCTATATTTGAACAAAATCCTTTCATATTTTTATTTTTTAATAATATTTAATGGGCGGCTAACGGGAGTCGGACCCGTTCTGGGAATGCCACAGATTCCAGTGCGAAACCGTTACACTATAGCCGCCACGTTGTGCCCTCGGTTGGAATCGAACCAACATCTAAATCTTAGAAGGATTCTATTCTATCCATTGAACTACGAGGGCTCAATTAATTCATATATTATCATAAAAATTTTCCTTTGACAAGCAATATTTTTTAGGCTATAATCCAAAATATATCGGGGTGTCGTATAGTGGTAGTATAAACGCTTTGGGAGCGTTTGGTCTGAGTTCGATTCTCAGCACCCCGACAGAGTTTTAGCGGGCCCTGCCCCGCCGAAGCTCGCAAGCGTAGGCGGGTATCGTATATCGGTATTACCTTAGCTTTCCAAGCTAATGAGAGGGGTTCGACTCCCCTTACCCGCTCATAGCAAAAGTAGTCGTAAATTTAGCATACAGGTAAGCGAAGTTAGAACCTGGTCGCCTTAATCGGCGGTTTTTGGTAATATAAAGAAACTTATGAAAAAAATAGCAAAACTTAAAAACAGATACTTTATTATTCGCCACGGAGAAAGCAAGGCAAATGTAGCACACATTCTTTTAAGTCATCCAAAAGAGGGAACGGTGAGTTTTGGATTATCGCCGAAGGGAAAAAAACAGGTTAAAATTTCAGTTTTAAAAAATAAAAAAAACAAGGTGTTGGACGCCAATGTTATTATTTATTCCTCTGATTTTCTACGAGCTAAAGAAACCGCAGAGATTGCTCGAAAATTGCTTGGCATAAAAAAGAAAATTAACTTCCACAAAAACCTGCGAGAGAGATATTTTGGAAAATACGATAAAACCTCTTTGGATAACATAAAGATAGTTTGGGAGCACGATAGGAAAAATGCTAACCATAAACACCAAGGATCAGAAAGTCCCAATAAGGTGCTAAAAAGAACCTTCATACTTATCTCTCAATTAGAAAAAAAGTATAAAAACAAAAAAATACTCCTTGTTTCACACGGTGATGTGTTGCAAATTTTACATACCCACGTTTCAGGCAAACCCGTGAGCCATCACCGGCTCATTCCACACCTTGAAACTGCCGAGATTAGGGAACTTGCATTTTAACTTTTGTTGTGTTATAGTTAAATCCACATTCGCCCTTTGAACAATTCAATAAGGATTCAATCGTGAATACAGAACAGCCGAGCCAGGAAAACTTTCGGGACGAGTATAAACTCGTGTTTGAGGGATACAAATTCTTCGTAAGTATCCGTTTTATTGTTGTCGCTTTCGCAATGAGTATCCAGTCGGCATTGCTGACCATCTACAACCAAACAATAAGCGAAGCTAATCACTTCGCTTTTTCATTGCATTAATTATTTTTGCCTCCTCAGATATCATCCACTATCCCGCTCCACTTTTTATCTGAAGTATGATAAAATAAGATAAGATAAACATTAACAACAAAAATATGGATAAATTTAATAATTTATATACATTTATAGATTTTGCAAAAAGCAACAGAAAATATCCGGCAAACACAGCCAACAATTTAAAGTCGGCTCTAAAAATATTTGAGAAAGTTCTTACTGAGGAAGAATTAGATTCTATGTCTTTATTGGAAGACAGAATAGAAGAGATATTTTTAAATGTGGTAAGCAGTAATAAAGAAAAAAGCATCGGATCTTTAAACACTTACAAAGCCAGACTTTTAAAAGTAATAAACGATTATAAAAGGTATGGCCAGAATCCCAGCAAAATACAAGGCTGGATTCCAGCGACTCGCCGTCGCCAAGGCTTTGGCGGGCAAGGGAATTCCACACCCCTGTTAAATAAAAAAGATAAGTCAGATAAAAACGAGATAAGCTTATCTGACCCAGTAAACACCCCTGTGAATAATGTGCACAAAATAGAGGTTACTGTACAAAAAAACAGCAGGATTACAATCCTGCTGTCCGAAAACAAATCCGAAAAAGAAGTTACCTTGCGTATTCAATCACTCGATTCTCTCGAATAACTACAACCTTAATTTCACCGGGATATTTTAATTCTTCTTCTATTTCTGAGGCAATTTGTTTTGCCATTTTAGCTGCCTGCAAGTCGTCAATTCTGTCTGACTTTACAAACACTCGTATTTCTCTGCCCGCTTGAATGGCATAAGTTTTTTCAACTCCCTCAAATTTATTGGCAATATCTTCCAATTCCTTTAACCTCTGCAAATAGTTTTCCAGCGTATCTTTTCTGGCTCCGGGCCTTGAACTTGAAATTGCATCGGCAACGGTGATAATTGACGCTTCCAAGGACTCGGCAGGATAATCTCCATGATGAGATCTCATGGCCTTTATAACAGCCTCCGACTCGCCAAATTTTTCCAAAATTTTAATTCCAATTTCAATGTGAGAACCCTGTATTTGCTGATCAATTGCCTTACCAATATCGTGTAAAAATCCTGCGCGCTTGGCAACTTGGCTGTTGGCCCCAATTTCTTCGGCAATTGTTTCTGCAATTAAAGCAACTTCCATTGAGTGCAGTAAAACATTTTGGCCATAAGATGTGCGATAATACAACCTGCCTAAAATTTGCACAAGTTTATCGTTTAAGCCGATCACTCCCACGTCATAAGCTGCTTTATCTCCTGCTTCTTTTATTTTCTGGGCAATTTCTTGCTTTGCTTCCTCATATTTTTCCTCAATTTTTGCCGGCTGGATTCTGCCGTCGGCAATAAGCTTGTCCAAGGTAACTTTGGCAATTTGCCTGCGTATTGGGTTAAAGCCGGAAATAACAACCGATTCCGGAGTTTCGTCAACAATCAGCTCAACACCTGTCAATTTCTCAAATGTTCTTATATTCCTGCCTTCTTTTCCGATAATTCTGCCTTTTAGGTCTTCATTGGCAAGTAAAACCGTTGTTGTAGTAAGTTCTTGAGTTTGCGGAACCGCGCATTTTTGAATTGCCAAGGCAACAATTTCTTTTGCCCTTGCCTGTAATTTTTCTTGAGATCTTTCTTCAAGCTTTTTCATTCTATCTAAAATCTCTTTTTCGTTTTCAATTTCAACCAGCGCCAATAATTCTTTTTTGGCATCTTCCCTTGAAAGATCGGCCACCTTTTCCAATTTTATCTCCGCTTCTTTTCTTAATTCATCCAAGCCTTCTTTTACGGATTTTAACTTTTCTCCTTTTTCCTGAAGTTCTTTTTCCTTTTGCTCAAAAGAAACAATCCTTTCATTTAACAGGCTTTCTCTGCTCAACAAGAGTTGCTGGGCTTTTAGAAATTCTCTTCTTCTTTCATCAATGTCTTTTTGAGTCCTTTCCAAAAGATCTGCAGATTTTCTTTCTGCATTTTTTACCATTTCTGATGTTTCTTGCTTTACATCTATGACTCTTTTTTGAAGCCTTGCTTCAAGCGAACCGGCTCTCTTTTTTGCTAAATTTTGCCTGACGTAATACCCCAAAACAGAGCCCAAAATCAGGAATATTGCGCCGATTATCATATATATTATAATTTGATCCATAAATTAAATTTTAATAATAAAATAAACTCACCTGCTCGGTGAGCTCGCACAAGATATATTTTAATTTAGAAAGGGGATTATTTGCCTCCGATCACTTCATCAATCAGTCCGTACTTCAGGGCTTCTTCGGCTGTTAAATAAAAATCTCTATCAGTGTCTTTTTCCACTTTTTCCAAGGGCTTGCCCGTATGAAATGAGATAATTTTATTTAATTTATGCTTCATATGCAGAATCTGTTTTGCAGTAATTTCAATGTCTGCCGCCTGCCCCTGCATGCCTCCGGCAACCTGGTGCAATAAAATTTCAGCGTTAGGCAAAGAAAATCTCTTTCCTTTGGTGCCTGCCGCCAAGATAACTGCTGCCACTGAAGCTGTAAGTCCTATGCAAATGGTAGAAACCGGACATTTTAAGTACTGCATTGTGTCGTAAATTGCTAATCCTGCTGTAACCGAACCTCCCGGGCTATTTATATAAAGCTTTATGTCTCTTTTTGAGTCTTTTGATGCTAAATAAAGCATCTGGGCAATTACCACATTTGCGTTCATATCGGTCACCGGACCCGCAAGAAAAATAATGCGCTCTTCTAAAAGCCTTGAAAATATATCGTATGCGCGCTCACCGCGCTGATTTCGTTCTACAATAGTTGGTACTATTGGCATTCTTTATTTATTTTTATTTTAATTATTAATTTTTAAAACTATTTCGTAAATTTAAAAGTGGAAATTATTTGTTTTGCGATTGGATTAATATTCGGATTTTTTGAATCATATCCTGATATACCAGTTTCAATGTATGGAGTAGATAAAACATAAACACCATTATCAGATTCAATATATATTAAATAATCCGCCACAGAGCTTACAAAAACTGTTGCATATGCTTTTTTACCATCAATATTAATTTCTGTGAAATTAGGGTTATAAAGCTGAAGGAATTCTTTTACTCCGCTCACGCTTTTACCCAATAACCCTTTGGCGAAATCGTTAAATGAAGTAATGCCTTTATAGTTCACACTAAACTCAGGATATATCGGAATAATTGCATTTACAGCTTCTTGTTTTTTCTTTTCAGAACTCCAAACACTCACTGTGGCGGCGCTGTTATCGCTTGTCACCCACTCTTTTGGATATTGAAATTCAAATCCGTACTGAGCATTTGTATACGTTTTCCAGCCGGCGATTTGGTCTATGGGTTGAACATTATTTGTTTGCTGGTTTGCTGTTTGTTGTTGCTGATTTTGGTTTTGCTGGGTTTGGACAACTGGTTGTGTTTTTGGTGAAAAATATTGATAAGCAAAAAAACCTGCCACCGCCACAAGCACAACTATAGCTACTACCAATATTACGGAAGCAATTCCTTTTTGATTTTGCATATTTTTACAAATTTAATTACTACTTTTTATTTTAATAATTTTATGAATTCGTCTACGGACAACCCAGCTTGGTCTATGATTGATTTTAATGTTTTTGGGCTCAAATCCTTCCTATGGAATGGAATTGTTATTCTCTTGGTTTTGTCCGAAACGTGTCGTAATTGGATGTGACTGCCAGAGCAATGATATTCAAAATAACCTGCTCTTTTCAATGCTTTTATGGCCAATATAGAAGGTATGCGTGGGAGCTTGGGCACAAAATTAAATCGCTACTTTTAATTTTTCTATAGTGCATTTACTTGCCGACTTTTCTTTTAACAAGGCCTCAATATAACAGCGGATAGCATCTTTTGCCATTTCCTTGGCTTCTTTCAAATTATTCCCTTCTGTAACTAAACCAGGCAATTTAGGAACTGTGACGGTATATCCCTGACCATTTGGATCAAAAAAAGCCTCAAAATCATAAATTGTATCTTTTATTTTTGCCATATTTTTAATACTTGTAATTTACTTGGAAAGATTCTCCAATAAAGTGAATATTTTTTCGTTAATTATTACACCTTTAGTATACTCTTTTAATTCTGCTCTGTCAATTTCTCCGTGGTCGTGTCCAGCGTGTTCCTGATAATAATTTTTAAGCGCTTTTTCCACCTCTTCTTCCAGCTCTTTTTCAGAAACTTCAATATTTTCTTTTTTGCCAAGCTGTCTTAGAACCAAAAACCCGCGCAATCTTTTTTCTGCTTCTTTTTGATAGGTTTCTTTTATTTCTGCCTCTGTTTTTTTAACAGAAGCCAGATATTCCTCAAATGTAATTTTTATATTATGCGTAATTTTATTTTTTAAATCTTCCAGCAATCTTTGTTGTTCATACTCAACCATGGCCACGGGCATCTCAAACAATGACTTTTCAGCGATTCTTTCCAAAATTTCCCCGCGCCTTCTTTGTTTTTCAGCTTCAGTTTTTTCTGCCAAAATCCCGTCTTTTATACTGGTTTTTAGGGCGACCAAAGCGGAAAAACCTCCCAGCTGTTTTGCAAATTCGTCATTAATTTCCGGCAGTTCCATTTTTTGCACGGAAATCATTTTTATCTTAAAGTTTGCATCTTTTTCCCTTAACTTCACTTTAACATCTTTTTCTTCGCCAGCTTTCATTCCAACAATGCCGTCCTCAAAACCCTTCATAAATCCTCCTTCGCCCAAAATAAACTGGTCTTTTATTTCTTTGTTATTTTCTATTTCTTTGCTTTGATAAGTTATTTCAACAAAGTCTTTTAATTCTGCCGGGCCATTTTTCAGACTCATTTTTGCCCGCGTTTTTTGCAAATAATTTATAGAATCCTGAATTTCTTCTTCAGCCACGGCAATATCCTTTCCCTTCACCGCCCTTGCAATCTCTTTATAATCTGGCAATTCAACATCCGGCAACACTGTAATAGTTGCTTTAAACTCAAACGGTGAGCCCTGAGCAATTTTCACAATAGAAACTTCCGGATTTCCCACCGGCTCCAATTTATTCTCTAAAATATATTTTGCGTAAATTTCGCGCACTGCAATGTCTCCAGCTTCCATTAAAAGGCTTTCTGGCTTAATTTTATCTTGCACCAGCTTGTTTGGAGCCTGCCCAGGTCTAAAACCATCTACTTTCACATGCTTTTTAAAATTATCTAAAGCATGATCAATAAAATGTTTAAATTCTTCTTCTGTAAGTTCAAAAGTTATTTCTATCTGGCTTTTTTCCAACTTTTTTTGTTCTGCTTTCATATTAGTTATTTTCCTTTTCGTTAAGATCTTTTATCAGTTTTTCCGCGATTCCTTTCCTTTCCGGACTAAACAAAGCAATGACTTCGCATGCTTTTGGCAAGGCAACAGAAAAATCAATTCTTAAAACCAAGCACTTGTCATCAATATCTATTATTCTATAATTGAACTTATTTTTCACAACTTTTTCCATTAAATTATTTTTTAATTTTATTTTTTAACTTTGCTTTTTTCTGCAGCATCTTCCCTGTGTTTTGCCTCGGAAAGTCTAAACCCCAAAATTCTTTTTTTCTCTTCCGCCCTTACTATCAATTTACGAACTTCAACAATATATTCTGCAGGCCGTTCCAAAAGAAGCTCTGTTTTGTAAAAATGGATATCTTTTTCCAATTTATGAATATCTTCTAAAATTTTCTCAGATTCTTTTACTACCATAAATTTATTTTTTAAGCCAGCCGATAGCGAATAAAGTTCCTATAAGAAACGCGGGCCCGCTAATTTGCAAAGCCCAAAATAGCATATACCATTCTAATTGGGGATTTACTAATAATAAAAAAATATATAACAAGCCAGCCAGAATAAAGGCAATTCCTCCGACTATTTCATATTTCCAGGATATTAATAAAACAACTAACAAAACAAGCGCTGGAATGTTGTGCATAAACAATCCAATTGCTATTTGCCAAAAACTTAATCGTGGCGAAAAAACATCCAACGAAAATAACGCCAAAAAACATATAAATATTATGCTCAAAATTCTCGGCGTCCAATATATAAACTTATTAACATTCTTTTTTATTTCCTCCATAAATTTATTTTTTACTACACAAGAAATGCGACGATTAAGAGCGCGACGATGTTTAGCACTTTAATCATAGGATTGATAGCGGGGCCGGCTGTGTCTTTGTATGGGTCGCCAACTGTGTCGCCGGTAACTGCGGCTTGGTGAGCAAAACTGCCTTTTCCACCATGAGCTCCGCCCTCAATGTACTTTTTAGCATTATCCCAGGCTGCGCCTCCGGTTGTCATGGAAATGCCCACAAACAACCCAGTAACAATTGAACCAATCAATAATCCTCCCAAAGCTTCGGGACCCAAAATAAATCCAACCAAAATTGGAGCAACAATTGGAAGCAAAGCCGGCAACATCATTTCTTTAATGGCTGCTTTTGTAACAATATCAACGCATTTTCCATATTCTGGTTTTGCAGTTCCTTCCATTAAACCTTTGATTTGTTTAAATTGCCTTCTCACTTCTTCAACAACTTTTCCGGCTGTTTTCCCAACAGCTCCCATTAAAAATGAAGCAAACAAATAGGGCAATAATCCTCCAATCAGCAAACCTGCTATAACTTTTGGATCTGCCAAAACAAACTGGGTAACTCCTCGCAAGCCAACTTGCTCAGAATAAGCAGAAAACAAAACCAATGCCGCCAAACCAGCCGAAGCAATTGCATAACCTTTTGTAACTGCTTTGGTTGTGTTTCCAACTGCATCCAAAGCGTCTGTAATTTTTCTTACTTCTTCTGGCATACCCGACATTTCTGCAATGCCTCCGGCGTTGTCTGTAATTGGGCCATAAGCATCAACTCCCACAACAATCCCAGAAACAGAAAGCATTGCCATAACTGCCAAGGCCACTCCGTAAATTCCAGCAAGTTGAAAGCTCAAAATAGTTCCAAAAGCAATAAGCAACACAGGGTATGCGGTTGATTGCATTCCCAATCCAATACCCCTAATTATATTTGTTGCATGTCCGGTTTCCGAGGCCTTTGCAATTGATTTTACCGGGCCGTATTTTTTTGATGTGTAATATTCGGTAATTACAAACATTCCAATTGTAATTACCAGCCCCACTAATGTTGAAAAGTATAAATTAATTGCCGGTATTGCTTGGTCTGCCATGTATTTAATAATAATGGGATAAAACGCAATGGCTGATAAAATTACAGTTGCTGCAATTCCTTTGTACATTGCTCCCATAATGCTTTGCTTTTTACCAAGCCGTACAAAATAGCTTCCAACAATTGAAGTCAAAATTGAAACAGATCCCAATATCAATGGCAATAAAACAAACTGCGGGCTTCGTGGAAACAAAAGCGCTCCCAAAATCATTGTGGCAACCGTTGTAACAGAATAAGTTTCAAAAATATCAGCTGCCATGCCTGCGCAATCTCCAACATTGTCACCAACCTGGTCTGCTATAACCGCCGGATTTCTTGGATCGTCTTCCGGAATTCCTTTTTCAACTTTTCCAACCAAGTCTGCTCCCACATCGGCTGCTTTTGTGTAAATGCCTCCTCCCACTCTGGCAAAAACTGAAATTAAGCTGGCGCCAAATCCCAAGCCAACTAATGCCTGAATATCTCCCTTTGTTAAAAAATAATATCCTGAAACAGCCAGCAACCCCAAACTCACAACCATAAGCCCTGTAATCAGCCCGCCTTTAAAAGAAATATCCAATGCTTTTCCCAAGCCCTTTTTTGCTGATTCAGCCACCCTTGTGTTTGCCTGTGTTGAAACAATCATTCCAATAAATCCCGATACGCCAGACAAAACTGCTCCCAATAAAAAACCAATAGCAACTTTCCATCCCAAAAAGAATAATAAGATAAACAAGCCAACTCCAACTATACTAATTGTTTTATATTGCCTCTTTAAATACGACATTGCGCCTTCCTGCACTGCCGAGGTAATTGCAATTGCTTTTCCGCCCGCAACAGGGGCTTTCCTAATTTGCAAAACCAGAAACCAAACAAACGCTATTGCAAACAACGAAACTATAATTGGAAAAAATATTATATTCATAATTTTGACCTGCCTTTGGCAGGAAATTAATTATATTTAATTTTAATTATTTTTCTTCTGGCGTTTCTTTGTCAGAAGTTTTTTCTTTGGCTTTTTTAGCTTTTTTAGGTTTTTCCTCAGTTTCAGTTTCTTCCGATGCGGTTTCTTCAACAGGCTCGTCTGCGGTTTTAATATCTATTTTCCAACCGGTTAATTGGGCGGCCAAACGGACGTTTCTGCCATCTTTGCCAATTGCAAGAGATAACTGATCTGCAGTCACAAAAACAATTGCCGTATTTTTATCTTGAACTTCCACTTTTACAATTTTTGCAGGAGCCAACGCATTGGCAATAAATTTTTCGGGTTTTTCCTCAAAGGCAATCACATCAATTTTTTCTCCACCAAGTTCATTTATAACTGCCATAATTCTTGTTCCTCTTTGCCCAACGCATGCTCCAATTGGGTCAACTCCTTCCTCTTTTGAAATAACTGCAATTTTTGTGCGGAATCCCGGCTCTCTGGCAATTGATTTTATAACAACACTGCCAGAAGCAATTTCCGGCACTTCAAGCTCAAATAATTTTGAGATCAGTTTTGGATAAGCTCTTGAAAGAATAATAACAGAGCCTTTTGGGGTGTCTTCAACTTTTAAAATATAAAGTTTTAAGCGCTGGCCTGGTCTGTAAAATTCTCCGGGAATTTGCTCTTCACGGTTTAGAAGGCCCAAAGTTTTTCCAATATCCACAAAAACCGTGTGGCCTTCAACTCTTTGCACAATTCCGGAAACAATTTCCCCTTCTTTTGATTTATATTCAGAAGAAATAACTTCTTTTTCAGCCTCCCTGATTTTTTGTAAAATAACCTGCTTTGCAGTTTGAGCTGCAATTCTTCCATAGTCTTGTTTTGAAACCAATGGGATTTCTATTTCCTCGCCAACTTTTATCTTGGGATAATCTTTTTTGGCATCCTCCAGCATAATATGCTTTTCTTCGTTAAAAACATATTTTTTTGCTTCGCCATCAGGTCCTACCTCTTCGGTATCTTTCCCGCCCGAGGCGGGTCCGCCTTGGGCGGACATTTCCTCGAGTTCTTCATCTGTATAAAGCATACCATTATCTACAACCAGTTTTATTTGCCAAAACTTAACATCGCCCGATACCGGGTTAAATTTTGCCTTAATTTTCTGGCCCTTTTCGCCGTAATCTTTTTTGTAAGCAGTTGCAATCGCTGCTTCAATTGTTTCAATAACTTTTTCGGGCGAAATGCCTCTTTCTTCTGCAATTTGAGCCAAAGCTCCCTTAAATGATTTTATATCCATTTGTTTTAATTTTTAATTTTAAATATAAATTTTAAAAAAAATGCCGTTGGTCAGACGGACATGTAAGTCTTTCTTGCTTATTAAATTAGCTTACCAAAACCAAAACCCCTTGTCAACTGCAAAAAAAGAAAGGCAGAACCACCAGTGTGATTCTGCGTAATGTTTGCCCTTTCAGGCTTTGGGAGCGACAGACTACGGATTGTAAACCATAGCGAGCCGGTCAAAATCAACCTTTTCTCCAAGTTCATCAGCCTTAGCGCTCATCACTTTGAAAAGTTCGCGCGCAGACTGCAACAGCGTCTCGCGTTCGTTATCTTTCAAACGAGCAAGTTGCGAGGGAATTCTTTTTGCAATGCAATAAGCAAAATTGTCTATCGTGCTTTCGGTTGCGCCAAAGCCACAGAACTTAATCCATGTTTTTTCGGGAATTCCCAGCGGAGCCAGTCCAATCAATTCCTCTGCTTCTGGGAGTTCTACCTTGAGATCTTCAATAAATTCCCTTAGCGACATAGTTCTTTTTTCGATTTCGCTTGCCATATTGCTGTCTCCCGTAAAAGAGTCAATGAACAAAACCACCCAATGCAATAATAGATCTTGCAGGACTGCGCGTCAAGCGCTAAAGCTACTTTGTTTTGTTTAGCGGGGGATATAATTGTTTGTCAATTGTTCTTTCAAAGCAAACACTGCCCGTATCATGATCCCAGTTTTGATTATAACTGTCTGTTATGCCAGTGATTGGCATTGTTTTATCAGCTATATTTTGATTATTTTGCGACGGTTTATTAAACACAGCGCACAATTCAAAAGATAAACTCGCTAAATCTTTTATATTATATTCATAAGCCAATTTTGTTTGCGGATCTATTGGCACGGTAAAACCGGAAATTGAATTATCTAAATCGTATAAATTTGCAGGCAATTTTTCCTTGCCTTGCCAATAAGCAACAATTTGATACTGAATGTTTTGTAAATCAGAAACTTTTTGCTGGTCAAACTGAATCAATCTGGCTGATGTGGGCGAACCTATTACAAAAAATGCGCCGACAACAACTATTAAAACCAATACGCCCGAACCCCATGCAAATGGTTTTGCCAATTTTGTGGGTTCCTCCCGCCTTACATCATCTAAATAATATCCTAAAACAACTCCTGCAACAAAAATTACTGACAAAGCTTTTAAAATAAACCTTGTGGTTATTTCGCCTCCCAAAAAAGTGTTAAGGACAAAAATGAAGTCGCCAATAATTACCAGCGAGGTGATAAAAAGCGTCAAATAAATCAGCCATTTTCTTATTTTTGATTCCCTGACCGCTGACTCTCTCCTGTAAATTTTATTTAAATACCACGAAACCAAAATAAACACCGGAAAAACAATTATCAAAGCAGAAACCGAAAACCTGATCAGCCCCAAAGAATAACTGGTTTGGTAATAATCTAAAACATCTGGAAAAAAATTGTTTACAAATTGCCAGATTAAAGTTACAAAACTCACTGCGCTCCAGTAAAGCGTGACGATTGCCAAAAGATGCAAAAACAAATCTCTTGGTATATTTCTTTTTACTTCTATATTTTCCATAATTTTTTATTTAATTATATTTTCTTAATAATTTGCTTGCACCCTTCATATATATTTTTTATAGAAGGCTGTAAAAATAAATAGGCTATGCAGGCGCCAGCAATTGCTGTGGCAAGCTGGGGCCAGCTTATCATTAACAATACATTTTTTGCCATTCCATGTAAAATGGAATTTGCCAAAATTATGCCAGCAAGCCAAATAAATGCAAATTTAACAAGTGCAGCCGAGACTGCGCCCAACCAAAACCCACTATTTTTTAATTTTACAAAAACCAAGATTAATAATGCATTACCAGCCATTATAAATAAAATCATTGGGGCGAGTCCTAATGGCAAAAGCCCAGTATATAAAGAAATTAAACTTGGAACCAAACACAACAAAAAAGCTGCCTCGACACCCATAACGCTTGCAGAAATAAAAAGTAAAGCATTTACAATTGACCCTGTTATTAGCTGGTTGCCAAAATACGGAGCAATAACCGCAATTGCCACAAACCCGCAAAATTGCAAAGTTTTTACTAAAACTAATTTTATATCTATCGATACAACATTTTCTTGTCCCATATTACTTTACGACATTCTCACATTCTCGAGAATATAAGAATGTCATCTTTAATTATAAATTTTATTGTTTAAATACGCTTTTATCATTTTTAAGCTTGGCGGAAAAACTTTTTCCGGAAGCCCATCTAAATTATACCACTTCCATTCGGTTATTTCCTCTGGTTCCATTATTTTTGGCTCTCCGCCAAAATCTTCGCACAAAAAACCAATTGTCACATAATGATTATCCGACACAATTTCATCTGAAACGCTGATTATTTTTAATTTTTCCGGACTAATTTTAGCTCCTATTTCCTCAAAAAGTTCACGACAAGCTCCGTCTTTTAAAGTTTCGTGAAAATCCAATTTTCCCCCTGGCATTGTCCATGCCCCCTCGCCATGCAAATCACTGCTGGCCTTTTCTGCATCGTCATTTCTTTTGCCAAGCAAAACTTTATTATTTTTTAAAACCATTATTCCAACTCCAACCTTTGGCCTTTGTTTTTCTTCCATTTTTATTATAGCATTTTAATTATTTTTCCAGCCATTTTTCTTTTGGAATACCAGACTGCCTTATAATATCCTTTAAAGTTCTTGGTTTAATGGTTTTACTTCCGTGAAAGGGAATGCAAACCTGCCTCAAATTTCCAGCATAATGCCCAACATAAAACATATGGCTCGCGTGAGTGTAAGAATGAGAAAATTTGTATTCTTTTAAGAAACGGACAACATCTTCTGCTGTCCAGTTGAAATAACCTCTTACCATAATAAAATTCCCGCGTTAAAAAGCGGGCACACAGGAGCCGGCCATAACCTGGCCGATATTTAATTCTCCAGAGAAAAAAATGTTTTTGGATTTAGAAAATTTTTCTTCACTCCTCCTTTTCCACATTTCCTCGTATTCCGAATCGGGTTTTTGATTCAAAATAGAAGGTCTGGCTTTTATTTTTCTCGCAGCCTCAACATAGCCGGTTACTGCCTCAAATAAAAGCAACAACGCCTCTCGTGGAGTATCGCCTGATTCAGTAATATTAAATTCTAAGGCAGTGGCGTAATATGTATCATCCTCTTTAAAAACAATACATCTTACCGAGCCTCTTTGAAGCGTATTTTTAAATTTTGCCATGATTTTATCTTATTTTTTTATATTACCACAATTTGTGATAAATTCAATATTAAAAATTTGCCATTTTGGCGCCAGTGGATTCTTCCTCTTCGTCATCATCTGATTCGTCTGCATCTCCGCCGGCATCGGGCTCGTCGTCTTCAGACTTTAGAAATCCGCCGGCTTGAAGCTCCCAAAGTTTTTTATACAGACTATTTTTATTTTCTAATAATTCCGCGTGATTTCCTTGCTCAATAATTTTTCCATTATCAATTACAATAATTCTATCCATTTTTTGAATAGTAGACAAACGGTGGGCAATTACAATTGTTGTTTTATCTTTCATTAAAGTATTTAACGCATCTTGAATTAACATTTCCGAATTGGAGTCCAAACTTGATGTTGCCTCGTCTAAAACCAAAATTGGAGCATTTTTTAAAATTGCCCTTGCAATAGCAACTCTTTGCCTTTCGCCTCCAGACAGCTTTATTCCTCGTTCTCCCACAAAAGTATCAATTTTATAGGGCAAATTAGCAATAAAATCATCGCAGTGAGCCAATTTCGCCGCTTGACCAATTTCAACTGTTGAGGATCCGCGCGCTCCATAGGCAATGTTTTCAGCTAACGTGCGGTGAAATAAAATGGGATCTTGAGGAACCATAGAAATGTTTTTTCGCAAGCTTTCCTGCGTTGCATCTGCAATATCTTGCCCATCAATTAAAATTTTTCCTGAAGTTGGCGAGTACAGCCTTAAAAGCAATCTTACAAAAGTTGTTTTGCCCGCTCCGCTTGGCCCGATTAAGGCAACTTTCTCGCCTGGCTTGATTACCAAATTTATATTTTCCAAAACTTTTCTTGTTTCATTAAAATTAAAATTTAAGTTTTCGAATTTAATTTCACCTTGGTTTGCAGTAAGTTCCGTTGCAGATGGAGAATCTTTTATCTCATGAGGCAAATTTAAAATTTCAACCATTTCTTTTGCATCCGCATATGACTGATAAATACTTCTGATGACTCTTGAAAATCCCCAGGTCTGATCGATAATTGTGAACACATAACTTTGAATCATTGCAAAAATTCCGATGGAAATTATTCCTTTTTGCCAAAAAATTATAGCGAAGAAAAATAGCGCAAATTGAAAAATTATATTAAAACCTGACTGAATTGCATCTATTGCTGCTGATAAATTCCAGCTAAAAAGCGTTTTTTGCGCCTGCTCATTTGTAATGCTTTTATAACCCTCCACTTCCATTTTTTTGTTGGCAAAAAGTTGAATCGTATTTTGATTTGTAATTGTGTCAGATAAATATCCTGTTGTTTTTGAATCAATTTCGGCAACTGCAATGTCATATTTTAATTTCCAAATTGCAAACCAAAAACTTGACAACAAAAAAATAAAAACCCAGACCAAAATAATCCAAGCAATCGTTTGATTGTAAAAAAATAAAATTATAAAAATGAAAGACAATTTTGTAAACAACGTCAAGATATCATACAAAACTCTGTCTGCCAATTGTTCAAAAGCTCTGGCAAATCTGTTAACTTTTTGAACAAGAGACCCTGCAAAATTATTAACGAAAAAACTATATGAATGATCCATCAGATAATCGTAAACCTGCTGTTTTAATCTTGCAATTGATTTAGCTTCAAAAGACGGCACTACAAACGAATTAATTCTCCAGAAAACCCACGCAATCAATTGAATCAAAAGAACTTGTATTATTATTATGACCAAACTTTTAGAAATTTGTTCGTTGACTCCTGAAACGGAGACGATGTCAAAGAATTTTTTATAAAAAACTGGCACATAAATTCCAATTGCGTTAGCCGCAACCAATGTTAAAATAATAGCTAACAATGCCCACTTTTGCGGTTTTACTCCGCTCCAAAAAGCCCTCAAAACATCTTTGAGCCCGACCTTTGGATAAATTATGTTTTTTTCCTTTGCCATAGTGGACCTGGGCGGAATCGGACCGCCACCTCGTCAATGCGAATGACGCGTAATACCACTTTACTACAGGCCCGAGCCACATTTTGCTTTTGCAAAAGTGGAATTTTCAATTTACAGTTTACAATTTTCAATCAATTTTAAATGACTAAATTTTAAAAATTCGGGGTGGTGGAAATCGAATCCACGCTACAGATTCCCGAAACCTGCGTACTACCACTATACGACACCCCGTTGTCTAAAAACTAACAATACTACAAACCTCACATTTATTAAATTTGTAGTATTATCATGTTACCCAATATTTGCTTTTCGTCATTTTGTCTTCCTTGGTTTCAATTTCAGATTTTTCTTGTTTTGACTTTTCTGCCAGCGCTTTCAACTCCTTATCGCTTGATTTTCCCAATTTTGCAACCTCTCTTTCTAAAAATTCTTTGCTATTTTTTTTGGGATCGTCTAAAACATATCCCAAAAGCACATCCAAAATCTGGCCAATTTTTGGACCGGGTTTTTCTTTCAAAATTTCCATTATATTCTGGCCATTAACTTTCAACATTTTAGCTGAAATTGGATCTTTGGCAACTTTTTCAATTAAATATTTCAAGTGTCTCAATTTATACGGCTCAGCTTTTGGCACGCCACTTCCAATTCTGTCTGCCTGACGCACTTGCAACAACTCTTCCATATTTTCTGGACCAACATTTTTTACCAACCTTCTCACAGATGCTTCTTTTACCTCGTCAACATTGTAATAAAACAAATGAAACCTTACCAATTTTGTAATTTTTTCAACATCTTTTTTGGGAAATTTTAAGTTGTTTAAAATTTGAAAAGCCATTTTTGCTCCTACAATTTCATGATTGTAAAATGTTGCGTTTTCTCCCTGACCAACCTTTACCTTTGGCTTTGCAATGTCATGCAATAAAGCAGCCATTCTTACATGCATATTGTATTTTTTCTTTGCGGTATATTCTAAAGCCTTTACAGCATGCTGGTAGCAGTCATAAATGTGATGCTTACTTTGGCTTACTCCGTAATTATCCAATAATTCTGGCACAATATATTTTAACAAATTTAATTCGCGCAGTAATTCAATTCCATCGCCAGCATTATTTGCCATAATAATTTTTACAAATTCGTCCCTAATTCTTTCTTTTGAAATTGCCTCCAGCCAAATGCTGTTTTTTTTGATTGCTTCTTTGGTTTTTTCTTCAATTGTAAAACCGAGCGTAGTTGCAAATCGCACTGCCCGCAACATTCTTAAGGCATCTTCATTAAACCGTTCTTCCGGTTTCCCGACTGCTCTGATAATTTTATTTTTTAAATCTTTTTGTCCATCAAAATTATCTATCACTTTCTTCTTCAAATTCATAGCAAGCGCATTTATTGTAAAATCACGGCGCGATAAATCGTCTTGCAAAATTTTGGCATATTTTACCTGGTCGGGGTGGCGCTTGTCAGAATATTCTGCTTCTGTTCTATATGTTGTAATCTCTATTTCGGCTAACTCAGTTTTTTTTGAATTTGTTCTGACAGTAACAGTCAAAAATTCATTTGTACAAAAACTGTCTGGAAAAACTTTCTGGATTTCTTCCGGTTTGGCGTTTGTGGTTACATCCCAATCAGCCGGATCTTTTTCCATCAAAAAATCGCGAACGCATCCGCCCACAATATATGCTTCAAAATCAGCCTTTTCCAGCTTTTCTATTATATTTTTAACCTCTTTTGGAATTGTCATTATTTTTGTATACTACCCTAAAAATTGATATTTTTCAACAAATTTGGTATAATTTATTAAATTATTAGCATTATTTAATTGCGTGCCCCCATAGTGAAATGGACATCATATTTGGCTTCGAACCAAAAGTTGGGAGTTCGAATCTTCCTGGGGGCACAAAAAATATGAAAAAAATATTTTTATCGTTTGCGCTATTTTTCTTATTATTAATAATTTTTGTTCCTATTTTAGCAAGCGCCACATTAGTGCCACAAACATGTGGATATACAAAATCTGATAATGAGGGAAATTGCATTGAAAATTGTCGCCCGTGTGATATAAATGATTTCTTTGCGATGCTTGTAAACATTTATGATTTTATTGTTAAAATGATTGCAACTCCGCTGGCAATTATAGCGCTTATTGTGGGAGGAATTTTTATGATGATTTCGGCGGGCAATCCGGCTTTGTTTGGAAAAGGAAGCGAAATTATAAAATGGGCAATTATAGGATTAGTTTTGGTTTGGGGCTCATACCTGATAATTGATTTTATTTTAAAAACAATCGGATACTACGGCAATTGGTCAGTTTTATAAATTACTTTATACGCCCTCATAGCTCAATTGGTAGAGCAGTTCCCTCTTAAGGAATTGGTTCTGAGTTCGAGTCTCAGTGAGGGCACACCCTTTACAAAACAAAATAAATAGAGTAGAATAAAAAATATAATAAAATAAAATAAATATAATGGCTTTAACAACCAAAGAAAAAACAAAGATTATAAAAGAAGTAGGCGCAGATGAAAAAGACACCGGATCTTCGGAGGTTCAAATTGCGTTGCTTAGCAAAGAAATTGACAAGCTGGTTTTGCATTTAAAAAAGAATGCTCAAGATGTGCATTCAAAAAAAGGTTTGATAACAATGGTCATTAAAAGAAAAAAATTACTTGCCTATTTAAAAAAAATATCTGAAAAAAGATATTCAGCAATCATTAAACAAATCGGCTTAAAGAAGTAAAATATGCAGCCCAAGCCAAAAGAACAGAGAGTAGAGGTGCTAATAGATGTACAAAACTTGTACCACTCGGCAAAAAACCTTTACCATGCGAGAGTTAATTACCAGGAAGTTTTAAAAAACGCGGTAGCTGGAAGAAAGTTTATCAGGGCTTTTGGTTATGTTGTGCGCACAAAAACTGGCGAAGAAGCGCCATTTTTTGATGCGTTGAGTAAAATTGGAATTGAAACACGGGTAAGAGATTTGCAGGAATGGTACGGCGGAGCCAAAAAAGCAGACTGGGATGTGGGTATTGTAATTGACGCCATACGCACAGCTCCTGGCCTTGATGTAATTGTTTTATGCTCGGGAGACGGAGACTTTATTGCTTTGGTGGAATATTTAAAAAACCAAGGAAAACGAGTTGAGGTCATGGCCTTTGGCAAAACCACAAGTGCCAAACTAATAGAAGTCGCCGACGAATTTATAGATTTGGATGACGGCCTCCCAAAATTTTTGTTAAAAAAGTAATTGAAAAATAAATAATTAATTGCGAGGTGCTGGTATACGAATTTACACCAACGCTACAAATAATTCATTTGTATCATTGGCGTGTCATTGGTATATTGGCATCGCGCTCGCGAAGCGATGATAAAAGATACATTTGAGATAAAAGTTGGCGAGAAGCCAATTATAATTAAAACTACCAACTGGACAGAACAGGCTTCTGGTTCTTGTTTGGTTAGTTGTGGCCAAACAGAAGTTTTGGTTACCGCCGTGTTGAGCCCATTTTCAAGGCCCGACATAGACTATTTTCCTTTGACAGTTGAATACGAGGAAAGGTTTTATGCTGCAGGAAAAATATTCGGCTCGCGCTTTATGAAAAGAGAATCCAGACCCACAGAAGAAGCAATTTTAACAGCCAGAATGATTGACCGCGCGATCAGGCCTTTGTTTCCAAAAGATTTTAAAAAAGAAGTCCAGGTGGTTGTAACATGCTTGTCATGGGACGGTGAAAATGATCCTGATATTTTGGGTATGATTGGAGCCAGTTTTGCTTTAGCTGTTTCAAATATTCCGTGGAACGGGCCAATGGGAGCAATAAGGATTACTAAAAATAATGGTGAATGGATCTTTAATTCTAATTATTTACAAAGAAAGGAAGGTTCAATGGACTTGACTCTATCGGCCATTGAGCGCAACGGCGATATTTTGGTAAACATGATTGAAATGGGAGCTAAAGAGGTTGCTGAAAAAGATGTTATGGAGGCCTATAAAGTTGCCAAAAAAGAAATGAAAAAAATGATTGATGCGCAAGTGCAGGCTGTAAAAAAGATTGGAAAAGAGAAAGATAGTATAGAGCTTGCTGTGGAGTTGGATATTGCAAATGAGATAAAAGAATGGCTGGGAGACAAGTTGGAAAAGGCAATAAATAATGCTCCAAGAGGGGAGAAAAATCTTGGAGAAGCAGAAATTTTAAAGCAGGAATTGGCAAAATATTTAGTGGAAAAGCACCCTGGCGAGGGAAAGGAAAAGCAGGTTTTGGCTTTTTTTGAAAAAGAAATTGAAAGAATAATTATTAAAAATATTATTGAAAAAGATTACAGGCCGGATGGCAGAAAATCAACCGAAATACGGCCATTGTCTTGCGAAGTTGCAGTTTTACCAAGGGCGCATGGCTCTGGAGTATTTTTTAGAGGACTCACAAGAGTGCTTTCAATTTTAACTTTGGGCGGGCCCGGCGACCAGCAAGTTTTGGAAGGAATGGAATTTGTAGGCAAAAAAAGGTTTTTGCACCATTACAATTTTCCTCCATTTTCTTCGGGAGAAACAGCTCCAATGAGGGGCCCAAAAAGAAGGGAAATTGGGCACGGAGCTTTGGTGGAAAAAGCATTGCTCCCCATGCTTCCGGATGTTGAAAAATTTCCTTACACAATAAGGATTGTTTCTGAAGTTTTGTCTTCAAACGGATCCACTTCGCAGGCTTCTGTTTGCGCAGCCTGCATTGCTTTAATGGACGCTGGCGTGCCAATAAAAGAACCTGTTGCAGGAATTTCTGTTGGATTGGCAAAAGATGAACAAACCGGAAAATACAAAGTTTTAACAGATATCCAGGGCCCCGAAGACCATTATGGAGATATGGATTTTAAAGTAGCCGGAACCAAAAACGGGATTACCGCAATTCAAATGGATGTAAAAATAGACGGCATTGATGAAAAAATTATGGAAGAGGCTTTAGACAGGGCAAAAGATGCAAGATTTAAAATACTTGATATAATAAAGAAAGAGATTCCAGAACCCAGAAAAGAATTATCAAAATACGCTCCAAAAATGTTTTCCATGATGATCAACCCTTCAAAAATTGGAGAAGTGGTTGGGCCAAAAGGTTCTGTAATAAATAAAATTATTGAAGAGTGCAATGGAGTGGCAATTGATATTGAGGACTCGGGATTGGTTTGCGTTACCGGACAAAACCAAGAAGATGTGGATAAGGCGGTAAATTGGATAAAAGGAATCGTAAAAGAAATTGGAGTTGGAGAAGTTTTTCAGGGAACTGTCAGAAAAATCATGGATTTTGGCGCATTTGTGGATATTTTGGGAGGACAATCCGGGTTGGTGCATATTTCAAAATTTGTTCCGCAAAAAATTGACAGCGTAAAAGATGTTGTAAGAGAGGGCGATGTAATTCCCGTTAAAGTAATGTCAATTGATGAGCTGGGCAGAATAAATTTATCTGCCATTGACGCAGGCTTTAAACCGTCAAACACAACCACGCACGAACCGCGCAAAGGAGGCTTCTTCAAAAAATAGCTAAATTATGACTGAAAATTCTATAATAATTTCAAGCGAAAGAATAATCAGTAAAATTTATGTTTTTCGCAATAAAAAGGTTATGCTGGACAAAGATCTGGCTAAACTTTATGGCGTGCAAGCTAGGGCTTTAAACCAGGCAGTAAAAAGAAATATTGAAAGATTTCCCGCAGACTTTATGTTCCAATTAACCAGAGAAGAAGTAAAGATCGCAAGATCACAGTTTGTGACCTTGCAAAAAGGTGGCTGGGGAAACTATGCTTTTACAGAACAAGGAGTGGCAATGTTATCAAGCGTGTTAAATAGTAAAAAAGCGATAAGTGTGAACATCCAAATTATCAGAACATTCACAAAAATAAGAGAACTTTTGGCAACAAACGAAGCATTGCAAAGAAAAATGATGGAAATGGAAAAAAAATATGACGGAAAAATAAAAGAGATTTTTGACACGCTCGGATTTTTATTGGAGGATAAAATAAAACCTAAAAAAGAAATCGGATTTAAACCGTAACATAAAAAATAATGACATCGGAAACTGAAGAATTACAAGCAAAAGAATTTCTGAAAAGAGCTGAAATACGCACTATGCGTAAGGACCTTTTGGAGTTAAGGGAAGGCGATGCCCTAAAAGAAAGGGACAAAATTGTTAAGTTAAGAACTTTGGAAGAACAGCTAGATGAACAGAAAAAAAAGAACGATGCAGTTACCATCGCAAAGACCGAAGCAGACGAGGAAAAAGTCCAAAGAGAAGAAGTTCTTACAAAAAACGAAAGCCAGGAAAGAATTGCAGAAAAAGATTTGAAAAATTATGCTACAGAGCAAGAACGCCAGCAAATATTTTTGATTGAATCTCAAAGACTTGCTTTGGAAAAGCAAATTGATGCAATTGACAAAGACAAAGATCCCGCGCTAAAATTGGAAAAAAACAGCCTGCTGTTAAAAAAGCGCGGTTGGCAAACTAAACTGGATTTGGTTTTAGAACAAGAAAAGAAGCTGGAAGATGAACAAAAATTTATTGCAGAAAAAGCCGGCACATCGGCCATTTCTGCAGAAAAAAAGGGGCTGGAGCAAAGAAGGTGGGATTTGGACAAAGAAATCCAAGAAATAGAAAAAGGGCGGTGGGAAGTGGAAAAACAAATGGAAGATGTGGATAGCAAATTAAGCTTGATAGATAAGTCCTCCGGGCAATTTTCAGCAGAAAAAAATGGGTTGAGAGACAAAATTTTAGGAGCAGACAAGCAATTAAGAGAAATTTATTCTGTTATAATGCAAAGAGAGGAAGAAAAAAGAAGAGGTCAGGCGCAAGAACAAATGGCCAGAAAAGAAGCTTTATCCAAAATAAGGGCAGAGGAAAATGAAAAAGTGCAAAGACAGCAATGGACCCATTCGCCAATTCCTGTACCTGTCAAAAAAATGGGAATAAATAAACAATAATAAATAAAAAAGATCATGGACAAAAAATTGATTGAAGAGTTGAATGCAAAATTGGAAGAGCAAAAAAAATCAATTCAAAAAGAATTGGAAAGTTTTGCCACAGAAGACCCGAATTTAAAACACAATTGGGAAACAAAATACCCAAGCAGGGAAGACAGCGACAAAGACGAAGCAGCCGACGACGCGCAAGAATACGATAACGCTCTTTCTTTAGAATACAGTCTGGAGTTGAAATTGAAAGACGTGACTTTGGCTTTAGAAAAAATTTCCGCCCTAGGCGGCCCCGCCTCGGGCTGGGAATATGGAATTTGCGAAAGGTGCGGAAAAGAAATAGAGAAAGAAAGATTAAAAGCCGTGCCAGAAGCAAAGTTCTGCATAAAAGACAACAACTAACAGCAATAAAAAAACCCGCATTATGCGGGTTTTTTATTTGTAGCTTATCATTGAGCCAACATAATATTTTGACAAAGGATTTTTGGCTCCGGTAACTTGAAAGTGAATATGGCATCCGGTGGCATTTCCTGTTTTACCCATTAAACCAATTCTATCGCCGGTAGTTACTTTGTCGCCAGGTTTTACAAAAACAGTTTGAAAATGGCCGTAATAAGTGACTGTCCCGTTTGAGTGTAAAATTGTTACATAATTTCCCATGCCCAAATTCCACGCATTGTTGTATACCGCCCTTTGCACCACGCCGGAAGCTGCGGCATAAACCGGAGTTCCACAGGTGTTTGCAACGTCCACCGCGTTATAATAGTGAATTCCCTGGGTAATGCGTCCTTGTGCCGGAAAAATAAAGAAATTATCAGCCAAAGGCACCTGGTTGTTTATTATTGGGCTGGCTTTTTTGGGCATTGTTCCGCCCGGAACAATCAAAATATCTCCAATATAAATGTCGTCCTGGTTG
>Ga0172379_10003494_pt1 | contig 24937 bp, 23 predicted proteins | sample GrowelOW334metaG_FD_119756 | JGI IMG/M metagenome (GOLD analysis project Ga0172379, IMG submission 119756) | Groundwater microbial communities from an aquifer near a municipal landfill in Southern Ontario, Canada - Groundwater well OW334 metaG | ecosystem: Environmental > Aquatic > Deep...
ACATCTTCACCATACCCAACTACTGTCCCCCCGACTCTATAGTAAGGAACATTTACATCAGCATAATGAATTGTTAAATCATGTATCTTAGCACCAATCGCAATTCCAAACAAACCAACAAACGGACTACCTCCATACTCATTATTCAAAACCTTTCCAACCTTAAAATTACTTATAGAATTTCCTCTCCCATCAAGCTCACCCATAAATGGAGCAGCGTAATCCCCAACAGGAACAAACGCATTCCAATAATTCCAATTCCCACTATCACAATCAATATTCTGCGCTAAATAAAATTTTGCTTTAGGAAACAAATTCATATTTTGTAAATCAATACAATTAGTAATAGGCTTCGCACAATCACAAGTAGGATCAACCCCAGTCTCCCAAGCCAAACGAGGATAATCACCAGAACACATACAAAACTCACCAGAACTAAAAGCACTAGGCATAACATTAACATCTCTAAGTTGCGAACTTGTCAACATATAACCTTCTCCATTATAATCCTGTCCCCCACAACCCGCAAGACACAAATCCGGATTAGAAAACAAACCACTATCCCAATAAATATAATTAGAGGCACTACAAGCAGGCTGACACCTTATCGCAGAAACCCCCGCTTTTCTTGGAGCAGTAACCGTAACCCGAGTATAAACATACTGAGCACCATAACCATACAAAGCCCCACTCGTAGTAGCCGCACCAAAAATCCCAATAACATTTCCATCCGCATAAGAATAAGTAACAGAAGCACTCCCCGCAAGCGCACCTGCTAAATCCCCCGTAACATTTCCTATATTATAAGAAGTACTCACAAGCCCACCCGGAGGATAATCCGAAGTATCATATCTCCCACCCATTATTCCCCCAGCAAACATACAACCACTAGCCATATCGTCAACAAGATTACATAGAGAACCAGAACCAGTGACATCCCCAACATGATAACCACGATAAAGATTAGAACTATACGCCGTTCCAACTAACCCTCCAACATATCCATTAAGCGATACTGGCCCAGTTAAAGTGTATAAAACATCTGCAGTTGAACCAGCACGAGTAATACTTTCATTTCTTGACGCGCCAATCAAACCACCAGCACCACTCTCAGGAGTATAAGAACTAGCACCAGCCGTTTCAGAAAGAGTAACCGAACCACTAGAAAACAAATTATAATAATTAGACCAATAACCATAACCAGTAATTAAACCTGCAGCAGCACCAAAAGAATTACTTCCAAAAGATAAAACAACCGAACCATCAACATTAATGTTTGTAAAAGCACAAGAATCGCAAGAACCAGCCACAACTCCCGCAGCTAAATGTGGCATACTCCACAGGCCCCCATCCCCCCCAGGCAAATTAGATGGAGAACTGGTTAATGACGCTCCAACAAACTTCAAGTTTTTGAAAGTTGCATTTTTTCCATAACCAATCATCCCAACGTAGTTTTGTTTATTCACATACCCTCTATTAATTGTCAAATTGCTTATTACAAATCCGCCTCCATTTATACTACCCTTAAAAGGAGCTTCAATATTCCAAGTAGATTGACAACCAGAACTATAACTGTGTGGGTCGCAAGTATTATTTCCTTGATTATTACAATACAAGCATTCTGGTTCAGAATAATTATTTCCATTCATCCAATTAGGATCATCAGCATTACAGCCATCATGATCTTGGTCACACATACAATATCTAATTGCTTCACAACTAGTTTCCCCAATATATGCACAAGGGGCTTCATCCATCCCCATACTATTTCCATCTTCATTGCAATAACCAACAGTTCCAATTGGAACAAAATTATAATCCGCACAATTAATATCACGCATTATTCTATAATTTGCATCCAAATTATTTGTAATATTTTGTAATCCAGGGCAATCATAAATTTTTATTGGATTTGTAATTGTTCCTGAGTCTCCATAAGAATAATTATAAGACCCGCCACAATAATAATTTGGCCCATAACCATAGCTTCTATACCAAGAACTAAATCCATTCCAATAACTCCAATCCCAATAAGCATAACCCGCACCAGGCCACTGCCACCAGAGAGGATAACCTGACCAATACCACTTATAAACAAACCAAGGAGTATTACCAAAATAATAACCCCACCAACTACCAATCGCTTGAGTTTGTGGATTTATTGAAGAATAATCACAAGCCACTTTGTTTCCTGAAGTAAGATTTGGCTCAATTTCTGAGCTTGTAGAACAACCAAATAAATTTCCTGTTAAATCAGTTATATTGGATTTTCCTCTTAAAGATCCTAAGAAAATAGTGTTTTCATCCAAACTAGAATATCCTCCACAAGTTGCAGCATTTATACAACTTCCAACTGAAGCAAAACTAACTATTTGAGAACAATTAACATCTTGGGCTAAATAATAATTTCCATCAAGAACACTATTCATATCTTCTAAATCAGTACAATTCAAAACAACTCGTGGATTTGAATAAGAAAAGTTACCATAGTTTATATCCGAAACAGCATTTGATACAGATTCTATATTTGAAGGTGCATTAAGATATTTTTGAAGTGAGAGCGTTGTAACATAACTATCGCTTATTTGTAAGTAACCTACCCCAGTCCCATAAGTTGTGCTTAGGGTTGTATTAAGTATTCTTCCTGCAACTGAATCAACATTGTTTGTTCCAATAATATTCAAATCCGAATTAACTGCTGTCATGCTCCCATTAATTTGTGATCCAACAATCCCACCAACTCGCATTATTCCTCTAACAGTTCCGATAAAATGCGCAGACCCTATTGTAGAATTTTTTGCAAGACCCGCAATTCCGCCTACAGAAAATATTCCATCAACAGCATAACTTGGAAGTAAAATACTTTGAGGAGAAACCGTTCTAACCCAAGCGCCCGAAACATTGCTATCACTCAACAATCCAACAAGCCCCCCTACATGAGATACTCCAATTATTTGCAAAGTTACATTTACATCATTTATAGTCCCATTCTTAAAATATCCTGCAATCCCTCCTGCAGAATAAGGAATTCCCTCATTAAATAAATAAGATGAAGGGTCTTGTAGTGAAGTGTATATGTTAGAAAAGTAACCAGAGATTATTGGCCCAGAAAAATTTGAATCACTTATTGTAGTGTTCTCAGCAAATCCTACGAGTCCACCAACATAACTTGATCCAAATACTTGATTTGCTTGAACATGACAATTTGATATTGTAGAATTGTTTGCATCTCCCGCAAGCATCCCCACAGAAAAATATCCTGTCGCTTCACTTTGAATTACAAAAAGATTATTTATTTGAGCATAATTAATTGCACCAAATATTCCATAATTATCTATTCTTGAATTTTCATCAACCACGGCAAGTTGTGAATTTCCATACATTGCAACAAGATTTTGGATTGTGTGATTATTTCCATCAAGTATTCCAGCGAACGGTGCATTGGAATCCCCCACAGGAATCCAATTAAATAAACTACAATCAATATCGTTTGCTAACACATAGTTTCCATCCAAATTATTTTGCATATTTTGCAAAGTATTGCAGTCAGTTATACTGGATAAATTTAGAGGCAAACAACTAGTTGCATCATTAACACACTGACCTCCAACGCAAGTATCTACTGTACACTCTCTTGCATCAACACAATTAGCGTCAACCGTGCAAACTGGACAGGCTCCAAGAGTTTCACAACCATTAGAAGAATTTCCATCACAATCATTATACCCACTAGCACACCCTTGATCTTGTCCCCCAGGCCCACATAAACCTAAAGTACAAACTCCTCCACAACAATTTGCCCCTATTAAGCAAGCAGTATTTTCTGACCAGCAAGTTGGAGTAAATGGGTTACCGTGATTTTCATCAACATCGGCTACACAATCAACAACTGCTTTTAGCAAAAAGTTTTTTACTAATCCCGATACTGATTGATACTGAATACTAAATTCACAAATAAGTGTTTCTCCAGGAGTAGTACACTTGCATTCAGGAAATGAATCCAAAAAAAACAATGCACTTGCACCTGGTGCAACCTGAGCATTAGAAAAACTTCTGGAATAGGTTCCATTTTTTCCAATCAAAGAAATCATTTGAATATAAATAAATTCCCCAGTATTATTTAGCAATGAAACTAACATATCTCCATTAACATCACCCGCAAGTTCAGCAAAACCAATCGCACCAGATTTCATACTCAATCTAACAGCAGAAACAACAGTATCACTACTTTTATCGCTCGAACCAAAAATCACCACAACAACAATTAAAGCCAAAACAATAACAACAGCAACAACAACCAAATATTCGATTGTACCTTGTGCAATCGATTTTTTCGCAAACCTTTTCCCAAAAGGTTCTTTGATTGTACCTTGCGCACTTAAAGAATTAGATTTAGCCGCGCTTCTTTTTTTTCTAAGCATTATAAAAATAGCACTTTAGGGTTTATAATGTTTTTTAGAGGTAAAAAAAGCTCCAACTTTGATAAAAAAAAGCATTTTTTCATTAAAAAAAATAATACAATCTTTGTCTATTTCTTTTTAATTTTTGCAATAAAAAATTGTTGGGTATTGTTGTCTTGTGGGTATAAACGAACACAATTTTTGCAAAATTTGTTTTCGCGAATCTTTATCCCTTTAATTTCTATTTCTAACACCAAAGCACTTGGAAAAGTACTCAACAATTTGAGAATTACTTCTTCGTTTTCCTCCGGGGCAAATGAACAAGTAGAGTAAACCATTTCCCCACCACTCTTAAGCAAATTAAATGCTTCCAAAATTAATTCTTTTTGATTCTCGGCTTTTCGCTGAACAAGTTTTTCGGACCAGTCCTTTAAAGCTTCCCTGTCTTTTCTTACAAGTCCTTCGCTTGAACAAGGCGCATCAAGAAGAATTTTATCAAATTTACCAGTATATTGTTGAGCAAGATTTCTAAAATCAATTCTCTTTACTTCAACATTCTTCAAATCATATTTCTTTTTATTAAATTCAAGTGATTTAAATCTCTCTGTATTAACATCACACGCAAGAATATTTCCCTTGTTGTGCATCAAATTTGAGAGTTGAATTGTTTTCATCCCAGGCGCAGCACAAGCATCAAGCACTAAATCAGTTTCTTTAGGATTAAGTATAATTGCAGGAAGCATAGCAGCTTTTTCTTGGAGCGAAATTTTACCAAATTCAAATTCTCTTAAAGTACCCGGTTTTTCATAATCAATACTAAACGCTTGCAAGTGAAAAGGCAAGTTTTCTAAAGTCACGCCGTGTTTTTCTAGAGAAGAAATTGTTTCTGTAAGAAGAGCTTTGTTTGAGTTAAGCCAAAATGCTTTTGGCTGTTTTTGTTGTATACAAGAAAAAAATGTTTCCCATTCGTCACCCAAAAAGAGTTTATATTTGTCAATAAAATCTTCTGGAAAAAAAGTTTTCTTTAGGCTCATAAAGAATAATTTGCCAAAAAGGTTTAAGTAATGCTTGTTTACTTGGCAGAGTTTGTATCAGACAAACTTTTATCAATTTCTCCAAGGGACTCGCTTATTCCAGAAATATCTGTGCCCACATCAACAATTGCCGCTGAAGCAGCTTTGGGAGTAGTAATTTTTTGTTCAGTTTGTGTGCACCCGAAAAAAAGCATACTTACTAAAAGTACTAAAACTATTACAAGAACTGTTGCTTTCACCAATCATCACCTCATCCTAAAATTGTAAGTAAAACTTCTCTTAATATTTCTTCTTTAATTGTTGCAAGCTCCTTTTTAACTGCCAACCCTTGTTCTTCAGTAAAATTTGAAACATTATTTTTAATTAATTCTTTTATAGTTTCAATCTTTGTTATTGCTTGGTTTAGTAAATTAGTTGCTGAATAAAACTTATTTGCATCACTCTCTTTTCCAACACTTGTATAATAATCAGCAATTGCTGTTGTTTTTTCCGCAGTACCTAAAATTGTTACTTTTAGTGATTCGAGTTTAAGCGCAAGATCAAGTAGTTTTGTTGAATCAGAAATTAGGGCTTTATTTATTTTTGTATTATTTGAATCAACTGCATTACTTACTCCAACACACTCTGACCAAACTAGGCACCCTTGGTCGTCAAACTTTGTCATGTACTTGCCACCATTTTCATTACAATAAGAATATTTTTCTTGAGGAATATCTTTTTGAGTTGTACAAGTTTGTGTGGTAGTACTACTACTCCCAAAAGAACATATATATTGTTGGCACTTTGATTCATCTAATTTTACCACTATTTTTCCATTATTTGAATAACACTTATCTTTAATCGCTTTTATTTCCTCATAAGGTTGAATCTTGCATTGATCTTTTGGACAAATTGTTTGACTAATCCCATTTTCACATTTTACAATTTTACAACCCTTATCATCAGCATAATATTTGCACGAAGAATCACATTGAACTGATACTTCAAATTTTTCAACAAAAACATTTCCGCCAACACATTTTTCAGTAGTAGTTTCTTGAATTGGACCCGGTTCTATTGTTGTAGAAGTAGTATAAGTTCCATCAATTGAACTTGATTCAACTTCTTCACTTGCATTTGAATCAGTTACAGTAGATTCTTCTAAATTTGAATCAACTGTCTCAATTGCACCTATTCCTGAAATATTTCCAGTTATAGGACTCATCCCACTCGAGGTTGCTGAAGTTGGAACAGTTTGAGTGTAAGCACACTTTGTACTCATTGCAGCACATTTGTTTCTTGCAAGTTCTTTCCAATAAGAGTAAGGTCTGCATTCAACATCTGAGCCTTCTTTAAATTCTTCTCCATTAGAGCAAGTCCAGTGAACATACCTATAAAATAAATCATTTGAATTATCTACCTTACAAATTGGTTTTGAGCAACCTCGTTCATCAATCGAAACAACTATTTTTCCATTTAAGCAAAGTGGTGAAACATATAGTGGGCAAGTCATTGGCTCTTTTTTTACACATTTTCCGCCTGCATCAGGATATTTACCATCTAATTTGCATTCAAAATTATCCGGACAACTTATTCCTGCAATCCCACCACAAAACTGTCCTTCACCATCTTGAGGACAAGCTTCTTTACTTACTATTTCTATTCCAGCACACTTTGCATTACAACTATTAGAATAAGTTTTTCCATTTTGCCCACAAACAGGAGCATATTCCATTGTACAGGCACAAGAAGTATTTGAGTCACCAGGAACTATTAATCCAGTGCATCTCCAATTAATTTCTGCAGCCCCAGTAACAACATTAACCACACAGGCAGGACTACACCCTTCTTTCTTTTGTACTAAATCAAACCACCATGTTTTTGTTTCCAAGTTACAAACATTTACCCCAGTTATTTCTCCACAAACACTATCGGCAATTAATTTTGCTTTGGAATAAACCATTTCTCCGCAGGTCTGTTCAGGAGTTGAATTATTTGGAACAGGACAGTCTGTTGGGCAATTAACATAATTTTCCCAAGATTCGCAAGTATTGTTTCCACAATTAGAACAAGTACTTGTCCCTTTAAATGCGGTTATCCTTCCTGTTGTGTCTGTCGCAGTGGTTAGAATTACGCTTAATCCTTCACAACAAAAATATCCAGGGTAAACAGGCATTGATTTGCCTTCAGTTGTGCATAGAATAATTTCAGAGTTTGTATCACTATTAATATCTCCAGCAAAAGAAAATCCCAATAACAAAGTAAAACAGAGAACTATTAAAAAGAAAAATCTTGATTTCATAACCTAATTAGACACTATTTCCTATTTAAGAGTTCCTTTTTTCTTCGATTTTACCCAAAGATTGATTTTTTAAAGAGTTTGAAAGAATTATTACTTAAAACATGACAAATCAAGGGTGACGAGAAAATGGATATTAAAGCAGAAATTGATGATTTAAAATACCAATATGACAAGGCAGTAAGAATAAAGGAAAGCCTTCAAAAAAATTTAGATAGAAGAAAGAAACTTAATTTGCTTGATTCCAGCACTGAAAGTGATTTGGTTGAAGAAATCGGTGAAGCAACTAGACAAGCTGATGATTTGAAACGAAGAATGCGTTCACTTGAATCACAATTTAGTCGTTCAAGAGTTATTTCTGAAACACACGAAAAGTCTCCTTGGGACAACTAATTTTTTAATTTCAACATTTTTGGGTTGCGAAGTATATTTCGCAACAATCTGCCCAAATATAATAAGTATTTAAACAAAAACAGCCCTAATGTTTGTTATGAAATTTTTTCAAAAAGAAATTGGGACTAAAAGCACAATTAAGTGCACTGCTTGTAAGCATTATTGTATAATCCCCGAAAACGGTTTTGGTTTGTGCGGAGTACGAAAAAATGTAAAAGGAATAATTGATTTAGTCACTCATTCATCCCCTTGTTCTCTTCATCTTGATCCAATTGAAAAAAAACCACTCTACCATTTTCTCCCCCACACTAACACCATGAGCATTGGTTTTTTTGGATGTAATTTTAGATGTGATTTTTGCCAAAATTGTGAAATCTCTTTTACTCGCGGAACAAGTGCTGAGATTGAATCAAAAAAAATAAAAAAAGTTTCTCCAAATCAGTTTGTTTCACTCGCAAAACAAAACAAGGCGAAAAGTATTGCAATTACTTATAACGAACCCGCAATAAGTGTTGAATATAATTTAGAGGCAATCCAAATTGCTCACAAAAATAAACTCAAAAGTGTTTATGTGAGTAATGGCTATGTTAGCGAAGAACAAATAGTCCAACTAAACAAACCTAAAACAAAACTGGATGCAATTAATATTGATCTAAAATCATTTAACTCTGGATTTTATCAAAAAACTTGCGGAGGCCAACTAGAAGGTGTTCTTGATTCTATTAAATCTTTTCACAAAGCCGGAACTTGGGTCGAACTTACTACTCTTTTAATTCCCGGGAAAAATGATTCTTCTGAAGAACTAAAACAAATTGCTAAGTTTGTTTATGATTTAGACAAAAACATCCCTTGGCACGTGAGCGCTTTTTTTCCTTACCACAAAATGACTAATGTTCCACCAACAACTGATAAAGAAATTGTGGTTGCAACGAAAATCGGAAAAGAAAATGGATTAAATTTTGTTTATGGGGGAAACTTAAATAACACAGAACTTTCCAGCACTTTTTGTCCAAAGTGCGGGAATTTGTTAATCAAACGAATTGGTTTTGAGTCAGAAATTATTGGCCTGGAAAAAGACAAGTGTATTAAGTGTGGCGAAAAGATTAAAGGAGTCTTTGAGTAGATTTTATTGTTATGAATGAAAATATTAGAGCGCCAATTTATGCAGGTTCTTTTTATCCTGCACAAAAAGCCGAACTTTCAAAAACAATTAACTCTTTTCTTAAAAAAACAAAAGCTAAAAAAATTTCAGGAACAGTTAAAGCGATTATTGTCCCACACGCAGGATACGTTTATTCTGGAGGAGTTGCCGCTAGCGCATACAAAGCTATTACAAAAAGTAATCCCTCGAAGGTAATTCTTTTTGGCCCATCTCACCAAGCGTATTTAGAAGGAGCATTTAGTTTTTCTGGGACGTGGCAAACTCCATTAAGTACAACTAACCTATCCTCTGCAGATTTGTCAATAATAAAAAATGATAATGAGCATTCTCTTGAAGTGCAGTTGCCATTTCTTCAAACCGTTTTAGAAAAATTTGATTTTACTCCGATTATTTATGGAGAAATTTCCCCAGAAGAACTTGCAGATATTGTTAGTTGTGAAATAACTAACAAGTCTTTACTTATTGCAAGTTCTGATTTAAGTCACTATGAGGATTACAAAATCGCTAAACAAATTGATTCAGAAACAATTAAATCAATTCTTGAACTTGATTTAGAAAAATTTCTTAAAGTTGGGGATGCTTGTGGCAAATTAGGACTTGCCGCCCTAATTATTCTTGCAAAGAAAAATAATTGGAAAGCTACTCTTCTCCAATACAAAAACTCTGGGGATACCGCAGGCGATAAAAAAAGCGTTGTAGGGTATGCTTCAATTGTATTTGTTGAAAAAGAAAAATTTAAGTGAATTTTATGACAACCCCAAAAACATTTTCATTAAGTAGTAAAGAGAAAGCGTTTTGTCTTGCTTTAGCAAAACAATCTATCCTATACTCGCTTTCAAACCATTCTTTGTTTAAATTAAATGAAACTGAACTAAATAAAGTTCCAAAAAAACTTTTTGAAAACAAAGCTTGTTTTGTCACACTAAAACTCAATAATGATTTACGCGGATGTATTGGTCACTTACAATCAGTTCAACCTTTGTATGAAGATGTTATTGAGAATGCTTATTCTGCAGCTTTTTCTGATTCTAGATTTAGTCCACTAACCGAAGAAGAATTTGAATATGTTAAAATAGAAATTTCAATTCTTACTGACCCAATTGAACTAAACTTTAAAGACCCTTCCGATTTGCTCAAAAAAATCACCCCTAAAAAAGATGGACTTATTTTAAAGAAAGGCCCTAAATCAGCTACTTTTCTCCCTAGTGTTTGGGAAGAGATTCATACAAAAGAAGAGTTTCTCGCAGAGCTTTGCCTAAAAGCAGGATTGAGTTCAAGTGCTTGGGAAGAAAATGGAATGAAAGTGTTTACTTATTCTGCAATTAAGATTTAGAAATACAAAAAGTTTTGTTTTATTAATCATTTTTTTTCTAAAAGATATTGGATTGTTGCACTAACCCCATAATCTACATTTGTTTTTGCAATAGCTGCATCTATTTCTTCTAAGTCTCTCCAAGTTGTTTTGTTTAATGCTTGTTGGAGTTTTTTCAAAGTATCAAGTTCACCCATTTCAAAAAGATTGCATATTGGCACTGAGAGTTTTGCTGATATGGCTAATCGTGCACGTGCATCTTTAGTTAGATTTGGAGTTCTTCCTAAAGAAGCATTAATTGATGCGCGTGAGAGAGGCGTTTCAACGCTTGGATTTGTTTTAAAATTTACTTCAGATTTGCCATTAACCAAGTTCAAAACTAATGCATATGAACCAAAGTGTTGTGACCCTAAAATTATAGCTGCTTTTATTTGATTTTCTTTTATTCCAGGAAAACGTTCTTTTGCTTTTGCAATTAATTCACGAATACTTTCAAGCACAGTTGAATTTGTTTCTTTTAGATAAGCGGCTTCTGCAGCAATAATCAAGTCAACTTTCCCCGCTAATTGTTGTAGATTCGTTGAAGCAATAGCTTCCATAAACAAAGCATTTTCTCTTTCAAATAATGCTTTAATTTTTTGTTCTTGTTGCAAATTTTTTGCCCCCACAAGCCCAACTACTCTATAAGGATTTTTCGATAACCAAGCCAATTGACCTACAAGGTAAGATTCCTGGGGGTGTTTCACAAGCGAAGCTTGTAAATCAGCTTTAATTTGGGCTTCTGAATATCCTTTAAGTTGCATTCTTCGGGTATAGTCAACAGCCTTTTGAAAATTTTCTGAAAAATCTTCTTGTTTTCTAAAAGTTCCATTTGTAAGTAGGGGTCTTTCAACTCCCACAACATTAAATGGCCCAAATTGTTTTTCAAGAATATTTCCAAAATAACCTTGTTCAAAGCTTGTCGAAGAGTGTGGTGTAAATCCAAAAACCATTGTTGATCTTTCAGCTGAACGTCTAAGTCTTGAAAGTTCGGCTTGTTTTAAAGAAGAGAAACTAAGAATTGCAGCTAAAGAAGCTCTTGCAACTGCTGACGCAATTTTTCTTGACAAAGGTTTTTTCCCCGATTTGTTCCAAAAAATATCTCTAAATGGAGTTCTAAAGGTTTTTTTTAACCAAGATTGCCGCGAAGCAATAGGTTGCAAAACAACAGAAGGTTGTTGCAAAACTATAGAACTTTTTTTTAGTAAAGGGAGTAGTTTTTTGTTCTTCACCATGCAAAAGTAAAGTAATTAGAAGATAAAAAACAATTCCTTTCTCAATAAAAGTGCATTTTTCATTAATCCTAACTAACCAAAAAAATCTAGGGATAACTAAAGTTAAGTTATTTAAATACTTGTTTAGGTAAATACATTAGAATTCGTTTGGTGTTTAAATGGGCAATACTTATACAGTTATTTTGGATGATGGTGAAGATATTTTCACTGCTATTGAGTCTTTTGCTAAAGAGAACAATATAGGGTATGGTTTTATTGCTGGCGGAAAAGGCGCTTTAAAGGATTTTGACATTATTTCTCACGGACAGAGAGGAACTGTTGAGAAAATTAATTACAAAAGAGAGTTTGAAGTTAACGCTTTGAGTGGAAAAGTTGAGATTAAGGGTAAAGAAACTCGAATTAAGATGAATGCTTTGATTTCTAGTTCTGGTTTTACTCCTGTTACTGGTGAAATTCTTGGCGGAAAAGCTGCAGGGTCACTTCAAATCACTATCAAGAGCGTTGATATGAAGAAAATGATTGAAGCATAAATAGTCTTTAGCCTTCAATTAGTTATTCTTTTTTAATAAGTAAAATCTACTATTTCTTTGCTTTGCATTTTGGACACTGGATTATCTCGCACTTATGCCCTACTTCATCAGATGGAACTTCACTTCCGCATTTAACGCAATACTTCCCACCTTTTACAAGTGAATCAAGCGTTGGTTTTTTGTCATCCATTACAATCACCCAAATAAACTCAAATTTTCTAATTAATTAATATTTTCTCGGAAATTTAATACTTTCTAAAAAAACTAAATCACTAATCAAGTTCTTTTTCATAGTGTCCGCGAGTAAATGTTGCAAACTTTTTCTTTGCGTGTCGACCATTAATCTTGTCTAGTGCAAATTCTAAAGCCATTAATGTTCCTTTTTCATCAAATGCAGAGAAATCAATTCCAACTAAACCAAATTCAGAAAATCTTTCAAGTTCAAACAACATATCAACGTGCACCGGATTATACAATCTAAGTAATTTGTTTTCATCAAATCGTGCTTTGTACTCAAATCCTTTTCTATCAACTAAAGTATAATCACCTTGTTTTATCTTAGGATCACGCGAGTACGCTTTTGAAGTCATTAGTACAGGATAAAATAAAACTAGAGGAACTAATTGCGAAACAGGATTCATTTTTCTTAATTGTGCAAAAGAACATTCAACACTAGGCACTACTTTTTCCGCACCAAGTTCAATCATTAATTTTTCAGTTAAAGAATTAAAAACATTTAATTCTCTATCAACCCAAAATCTAAAAGATTTATCTTTTTTCTTTCGCTCTTTTGCAATAAATAGAGCCCCTAAGTTTGAGCACACAAGATTTTCTTTTTTTGTAACAGTATCAAAATAGTACAAATCGCTTGTTGACTCGATATTTTGTGATTTTACAAAAAAATTCTTTGAAGAAAATTCCTCTTTTGCTTTTGCAAGATTTTTCTCATCAGAAAAATGATGAATTACCGTTCCAAACTCAGTACTTTTTTGTATTTGTTCTACTGCGAGAGAAGAAATTTCTTTATCAACAAACACTGCTAGAGAAATTGTTTTACTTTTTTCTTCTATCCCAATTGGAACAAGTAAATCTTCAAGTTCACGATTGAATTTAGTTTCATCAACTTCTCTTCTGTTTTTATCAAAAAGAGTTTCTTCCATTTTTGCCATTACTATTGCTTTGAAATCTTTTAATTTGCTTAATGGAATAAATGGTTTTCCTTTTATTTCGCTAGAAAATTCTCCAGGAGAAAAATAAGTTGATGATTTGAATACTTTTTCTTTTATTAGTTCAGGTGTTGTTTGAGCGGTTTTTGATTCTTCTAGAGTGAACCCAGAGTTTATTCTAACCCTATTTTTTCCAAACTCTGCCACGGCATTTAATTCTTGTCCACTAACGGCAAATACTCTCAAATTGTATTTCATTTGAGTTGTTTGTTTTAGTGAAGCAAATGCTTGATCTGCAAGTTGTTGACTTGTAATCATATAAAGTTCTGAACCCATTTCAACATAGGGTCTTTTTCCTGTTACAACAAAAATAAATTCTCCAGGAAAAGCTTTGTTTACTTCAGTTACCCCATTGTACATTTCTTTTATTTGAAACTCTTCAGAATTCTCTTTATTAACAACTGCAAGTCTATCCCACTTGTATAATGGCTCTATTAGTTCTAGTTTTAGCATTCCTTGGTTGAATCCAACTACTTTCGCGGCAAGTACTCCTCTGTGTGCGGGGCTAGTTGGAAAAGTCATTTGTTTTTCTTCGAAAGCATATCCTTTTGTTGGCTCTCGAGAAAAAGCAATTCGTACATATTTTTCTTCATTCTTATCAAGTTTTTTTTCAGTAGCTGGAACAAAACAATCATCAATTGCTTTTCTATATGCCCTAGCAACTGTTGCTACGTAACTAATTCCTTTTAATCTTCCTTCAACTTTAAAAGAATCAATTCCTGCTTCAACTAGAGGTTTAATGTCATTAAGTGTATTAAGATCCTTCATCGATAACACAAACTTTTTTTCACGGTTTCCAACTTCAGGCAAATTATCTTTTTCAAATAATTCATAACCCAATCTGCAAGGTTGCAAACACATTCCTCGATTTCCTGATTTGTTAAAAGCAAAACTACTAAAAGTGCATTGGCCGGAATAAGAAAAACATAGCGCTCCATGAATAAAACATTCAACCCCAACCCCTCTTTTTTGCATTGCGGTTTTAATTTCTTTTATTTCTTTTAGAGATAGTTCTCTTGCTAACACAATTTTTTTTACCCTTAAATCGGCTAAAAGTTCTGCCCCCAAAACATTGTGAGCTGTAGTTTGAGTGGAAGCGTGTATTTCTAAATCAGGAATTAATTTGTGTAAAGCACTAATTAATCCTAAATCTTGAACAATTATTGCATCAACCCCCAACAAATAAGCTTTTTTTGCTAAGTCAATTGCTTCTCTTAATTCAGAATCTTTAATCAAAATATTTATTGTCATGTAAACTTTTTTTCCATAAAAGTGAGCAAAATCTACCCCTTCTTTTAATTCATCTTCAGTAAAATTTTTTGCAGGAATTCTGGCGTTGAATCTTAAAGCTCCCAAGTATACTGCGTCTGCCCCATTAAGCACAGCAGCTTTTAACATATCAATTGTCCCTGCGGGCAAGATTAATTCTGGTTTTTGCATTTTTTCACTTCAATATTATTACTCTAACTAACTAAAATAAGGACGACGAACGGTATATTTGAAAACATGTCCAAACAAAACTCACAGTTTTGTGGGATCCATAAAATGCCCCTGCATTTTATTTGGTCCAACAAATTGTATATTAACGCCTCCGCCGGGATTCGGACCCGGGTCTCGCCCGTGACAGGGGCGAATCCTAGACCACTGGACGACAGAGGCGTAAGTTCAGGGAAAGGCTTTGCTCTTTTCCGTAAAAATATTTCGTATGAGAAGGCTTTAAAAGTTTCAGTTGAGCCAAAAATTAGCTAGTTCTAGTAGGTTCTATTAGGCATTAATATCATTGCCAAAATGTAAATTACTACCCCTGGAATAATACCAGTAACTATAACCAAAATTATAAACAATAATCTAACAATAGTTGGATCCATTGCTAAATAATTTGCTACTCCACCAAGTACTCCACCAACAACCCGGTCCTTTGATTTGTAAAGCTTCTTGACTTGCGTTGTTTTAGTACTTTTTTGGGTCTTTTTCTTAGCCATTTGTATCACTAATAAGAAGGATTACAGAGGTTAATAATGTTTTGTATTAACTTTTTGCAATAAATTACTCTTACGGTTAAGAAGCACACTATAAATAATTTTTGCACATAATTATTTAATGGACATTTCGCCACATTCACTAATTATAATCAAAGTTGGAACAGGCACCATAATTGAAGAAGGCAAATTGCACAAAACCTTTCTTACAGAACTTGTTGAAGAAGTAAATTCGCTAATGGTAAAAGGAAAAAGAGTGGTGATTGTTACAAGTGGTGCAATAGGTCTAGGTAAAGCCCGGCTTCACTTTGAAAAAAAAGAAACTACTCTTAAAGAACAGCAAGGACTAGCCGCAATAGGGCAAATTGATTTAATGATGGAATATCTTAAACGATTTGATGCGTTTGGACTCGAAGGCGCACAAGTTTTGCTTTCACAGCATGATCTGCTTAATCACGAATATTTGGCAAATATGAGAAATGCTTTTGAGTTTTTATTTGAAAATAAAGTTGTTCCTATTGTAAACGAAAATGATGTTGTGGCAACTGAAGAACTTCGCCACAATGGAGCGTTCTCAGATAATGATATGCTTTCTGTTTTACTCGCAAAACAAATCAATGCAACTCTCCTTGTGCTACTTACTACTAAAGGCGGGTTAGTTGGAAAAGATGGAATTATTACCGAACTAAAGGACTTTGATGAACTTATCACCCTCGAATCAAAATCAAAAGGTGGTCGAGGCGGGATCCAGACAAAAGTTGAGGCAATAAAATCGGCTAACATTGCAGGAATTGATGTTTTTGTTTCTGGGCCCGAGTCATTTCAAGGCTTTGCCCACGGCAAAGCTAACGGAACAATTATTTGCGCTACTAAAAAAACTTGTTAAATGCAAAAAAATCAAGGGTGTTTTTTGTAATCCCTTAACTATATTAACATCTACAACTCCCATACTATGAATGGTTAAAGTAATTCAAATTAATGTTGGGGCTTTTGATAATAATTTTTCTTATTTAGTGGTTGGTGAGGGGGGTTACTATAAGGAAGCTGTTTTAATTGACCCGACTGGGAACATTGATTTGATAAAAAAAGAAATTACAAGGCTTAACTTAAAAGTTGTGCTCGAACTTTTTACTCATGCTCACCCCGACCACTGCGAATTAAAAGAAGATTTCGAAAAAGACGGGGTTAAGTCCTTTTGTCCTAACTTTGCTAAACTCGGGGAAACAGAATTGCTTAACGCGGCAGGTTTTAACATTAAAGTAATCCACACTCCGGGCCACACAAAAGAAAGTGTTTGTTTTTTAATTGAAAATAATCTTTTCACAGGAGACACTTTGTTTGTAAAAGGAGTTGGAACAACTAAATACGGGGGAAAGGATAATGAACTTTCTGATTCACTTACTTTTCTTTCAACGTTAGACAAAAATATTACTCTTTGGCCGGGACATGATTATGGCGGTGCTTCTTCAACACTAGAAACTGCTTTAAGTAATTCGCACTTAAAGCCAAATGAAAAGATGCAGGAAAAAATAAAAAAAATGGTTAAAGATTATGAAGCTAAATTTGCAAATCAAAAGAGATTCTAATTATAATAAATCTCTTGGAGACAAATGGTAATCTGTTCCGCCAAAAACTTTTAATTTAAGTTTTCTTGCAACCCTCCTAAGCATTTTGATTTCATCCATTGAATAATATCCTGGTTTAATTACATACTCTACTTCCATTCCTTTCAATCCTTGTTTTTTTAATTCGCTTACAAGTTTTGTAACTCGTGCCTCTTGTTCTTCGATTGGCAATCCCCTAAAATATTGTAATGGGTGAGCCAAAACTGCAATTCCGCCATTTTTTCTCACAGAATCTATTACATGCATAGATTCAGCGTAAGGTTCGTGCGTTGCCGCAAAATATTCTGAATCCTCTTTAGAAAACAATAGCGAACGCAGTGTCCCCGTAGGATTTCTTTCGACTTGATCTCTTGGCGCACCAAGTCTTTGTAAAGTGTGACTCAAAAGAAGAGCATTTTTTGGGCCAAGAAGTTCTTTATCAAGCGCAGAATAATTAAATGGATTAAGTTCCTTTAAGTCGATTTTAAATCCAAGTTTTTTGAAAAAGTTTAACCGCGAGTTTGCTCGTGCCTGAGCCGTGCCCATTGTGGTATCCTGCAAAGCAAGCATTTGTCTTGATTTTGGATTAAAGTGATAAGCAAGTATTTCAATTTTCATTCCATTATGATTGCAGTTAAACTCAGCTCCGTTACTAATTTTTAGTCTTCTTACTCTTATTCCCATAGTAGGAAACTTTGCGAGTTCCCGCAAGGTTTTTCCCCCATACTTTCTTTCTTGTGCAACGTTTCTTCCTCGCTTCTGTGAAACTTCTACAAGTGAACCAAAGTTGTCGTGATCAGTTATTGCAACATGCTTTCTTCCTCTTTTCTTTAATTCAAGAATTAACTTATCCGGAGAAAGCGCTCCATCAGAAAAAGTTGAGTGATTATGTAAGTTTTTTGGATAGCGCGACCGCCCAAGTATTCTATTTGCAGGCATAATAAAGATTAGGGGGCAATTGAAATATAAAAACTTGCTTGAATAAAAAAACACAAGCAATTTTTACGCAATAATTATTTTTCCTTTGCATTTGGCAGCTTCTTCAGCCCCTTTCACTAGGCAAATCTCTGACCCTGCCGGGAATTCTTCTTTGAATATTCCTTCAATCATTAGTACTACTTGTGCCCCTTGCTTTGTACAATAACCATCACCAGATTTTGATTCAACGCTTATTACTTGCGAGGCTTCTTTGCCCGCAACCTTCATTTTTTTTGCAACTGCTCCATCAATTAGTTTTCCAATTAAACAAACAGCATCCATTCCGACAAATTTCTCTGCTTTAATTACTTTTACTCTTCCTTTTCCAATAGACCCAGCATTAGCACTATTTGAACTTCCAAATGTAAGCGAACTTAGACTCATACAAAATCACCTTTGACCTTATTTCTTAATATTTTAGGCAAAAACTCCAAGCACTATTAATCTCTTTTTGGTTAATAAACTTTTTCCCTAAATAAGTAAACTTTTTTTTGGCAGAGAACTTCGGAAAGTTAACGCTAACAAAAACAGTAACTGTACTTATTTTGCGATAAAGGAACTTTTTTAAGTAGTTTTAGTCTTGCATAAATATGCAAAAATTTGTTATCGCCGGCGGACCCTGTGCTGGTAAAAGTACAACAATAGAACTTTTAGAAGACGCAGGATATAGCACTCTGCATGAAACATCAAAACCCATAATTGACAAATATCGCGCAGAGCATAACGGCACAATTCCTTGGAAAACAAAGGATGGCAAGTCATTCCAGCATTTAACGCTTTATGAGCAACTAAAACAAGAATCTGCCCTCAGTCCTTGCGGGATTTATTTTCTTGATGGAGCGCTCCCTGATAGAGTGGCTATTTGTGAACATGAAAGAGTCACTGTACCCCCAGACATAAAACAACAACTAGAAAACCAAACTTATACAAAAGTTTTCCTACTAGAGCAACTACCCTGCGAGTTATATAAACCTGATTCACACAGACCAAATAGTGTAAGCAATTCGAGAACAATTGGGAAAGTTATTGAAAAGTACTACTCAACTTCCAAATTTCCTCTTGTCAAAATACCTTTCACCACACCAAAAAAAAGGTTGCAGCTCATTCTCAAGGAAGTGCTAAAAAATGATTAAATATAACAAAATAAAAGATTCCTACAAGTTTAATGAAAAAAATGTTAATTTTTTTATAAATATTGGTTTTATTATAACAAATAATTGTATGAACAAGTGCTTGTTTTGCTGTGACCCTCAAAAAGAAGCCGAAGTTTTTTCGCTTAAGGATTCCAAAAAATATTTGTCGGCATTGGCAAAAAGAGGTTTGAAAAAACTTTGTATAACTGGAGGAGAACCGTTGCTAAATAAACATGTTTACAAAATCGCAAAATGCGCCCATGACCTGGGACTAAATGTTACTCTTGCCACTAACGGATTTATTCTTACAAAAGAAAAGCTGCTAAAACTAAAATCAAATATTGACAATATTCGATTCAGCATATTGGGTTCAGAAAAGACCCATGACAAAATTACAGGCAATAGCGGTAGCTACCAAAAAGTACTGCAAGGAATAGATTTAGCAAAGAAACTAAAAACTCCAGTCACTATAGTGTCCACAATATTTGCAGACAATCTATCGGATTTGCCAAGCATAGCAAGACTTTGTGAAAAAAAAGGTGTTGAAAAACTCTACATCTTTTCTCTGATGTACAAAGGCAAGGCAAAAGAGATTCATAAAGAACAACATGTGCCGGCACAAAAAATAAACAAAATCTTAACCAAAATTAAGAAAATTGGAAAACAAGAAAAATGGAACCTCGGAATAACACTTATTAATTGGGATATTGAAGGGCAATGCGTACTACTTTACCCAAATGGGGATTTGTTTGCAAGTCCAAGCCACAAAGATGTGGGCGAAGCAAAACTTCTTGGAAATTTAAAGCACGACTCGGCACAAAAAATGTGGGACAACTACCCATTCAAAGAAAGTTATTTAATGTACTATAAAGCACATTAACTTATTTGTAACCAGTTGTTAATTATCAATAGGTTTTCAAGGACCCCTTAATTGATTACTTCGTTGTAAAATTTTTTCACCTTGCTCCAACTCTAGTTTAACCCTAGCTAAAAACAATTGTGGTTTAGTTCTTAGTTTGGGCATTTTTCCCCAAACCGAAAGTAACCAAAACTCAAGGCGACGCTCACCATACTTTTGTCTAAGCGCATTAATAGTTTTCTTTTCAGGGGACAAAGTTCTCAAAATTGTAGCTTTTTTGACGGCAAGCTTTTTCTCAAAAGCAGCTTTATCAAACACGCCTATTCTTTTCCTACTCACTTTTGGGATTACTCGTTTTCTTAGAACTGCCATCAAATCACCAAAAAAACAACGCTTTTAGATATAATTCTTTTGCCAGGGTTGAATCTCGTAACCAGCAATTAACAAAAACAAATTCTCTAAACATTTTCACGATAATTCAGTTTTTGTTTTGTTTTGAGCGAAAGAATTTGAATAAAACACCAACTGTTCGGTCTTCATTAATTTTGTTTTCAACACATAGTTCTTCAATTTCTTTTTGTGTTTTCCACTCAGTTTTGATGTCTTCGCCAAGCCCAAGTTTTTGCCCGCCTGCATTTTCTTCAAACGAATCAACTATAAAATAGTATAAATCCCATTCAACTGTTGGTCCACCAGAGTGAGATAAATAAAAGAAGTTAATATTTTTTGGCACAATCCCTGTTTCTTCTAAGCATTCTTTTTCTGCAGCTTTTTTTGCACGCAATAACACATCTTGACTTTGTGTCATAGCTTGTTTGTATTCTTTTAGAGTGTCAAAAACTTTTCCGCCAGGCAATCGATAATCATAATCGTTTAATTCGTAGCGAAATTCTTTGGATAATAAGACTTTGTCGTTTTTTATAATAATTAATCTAGTTCCTGGAGCTCTTCGAGCAATCTCAAACTCCACCACTTTGTTTCCCTTTTTCATTAGTTTCTTAATAACTTCAAATATTTGTCCCTGAAAAACAGTTTCTTCTTTTCCGCTCTGCTCTAGTTTTTCCATAAGTTATAACTATCAAAGAAGAAATAAAAATCTCTCTTCAAGCACTTGAAGAGAAAAATTCACTCAAAACTTTTATCTCGGCAATGTGTGTCCCCAAGTTTTTAATGCAACTTTTAGTTCTGGACAAGTCTTGGCTTTTTCTTCTGCGCTTATTTTGTCTAAGTATGCTTCTACTGCGGCGCGCATTGCTTTTGCTCCTGCGTAACTTCCTTGTGGGTGACCGTGTACTCCTCCGCCTAGTTGTATCATAATATTTGTTCCAACCATTTTGAATACTAAGTCAACTATTCCTGGGTGTAGTCCGCCTGATGAAACAGGGAAAGCTGGTTTTAATCCGTACCAATCTTGTGTTAGACAGTGTTCGCGAATATTTTCTCTTGTTTTTGGTGCAACGAGTTCTTGTTGGCATTGTAGTACTTCATCTTTGGGACTAACTAATTTTCCAATGCTTGTTCCTATATGCAACTGGTCTACTCCGATTAATCTAGAGAATTTTGTTACACAGTTCATGGAGAATCCATGGTCTGGGTTTCTTGTCATTGCTCCGTGCATTGCTCGATGAGCGTGTATTGCTAAACCCAAATCTTGACATTCTTCTCTTAATGAATTTAATGCAGTCCAACCTGATGCAATAATATCTATCATTACGTATTCTCCGCCTTGTTTTTTTACATAGCGTGCGCGATCAACCATTTCTTCTACTGTTGGAGCGGTTACGTTAATTAGGTAAGATTTTTTTTCGCCAGTAATTTTTTCAGCTTTGTTTCTCATCTTGAGTGATTTTTCTACTCTTTTTTTGAATGGATTAAATTTTTGGTTTGTTAGGTTTTCATCATCTTTTAATAAATCTAGTCCGCCTGTCCAAATATCGTATCCTACTTGTGCATGTTCTTCTGTTGTCATCCCTACTTTTGGTTTTGCAACTGAAAGCATTAGTGGTCTTTTTTCTGCACTAAATATTTTTCTTATTCCTGCAATTCCAAGTTGTGGTCCGCGGTATTTTTTTACCATATTTCTTGTAAATTGTATATCTTGTAAACGTAGTGCATCAACTGCTTTCATCCCGAATACATTTCCCGCTATTGAAGCTAGTATTTGGGAAGGATTTTCTTGTTCAAAGTGGTCTTCTGGGTAAGCTATTTTTACCCAATACCCTTCAGGGTTGTGTTCTACGCTAAATACTTTTCCAGCAACTTTTTTTACGTGTGGGTACTTTCCCCAAATATCAAGGTCAGTCCATGTGCCTACACTTGATTCACTAGCAATTGCACCAAATGCTCTTTCAGGAGTTTCCCATTCAGGCACTTTTACCTTGAAAACAGCTATTACATCCTTATTATTGGGCTTGTAACCCAAGTTAACAAAATCTTCATATCCAGCCATTTATCCATCACCAGCGCAAAACCAATACTTCAAAAATAAGGAACTTGTTGTATAAATAGGTTAGCTTTGAAAAGCTCCTGCAAAAAAGTGCAAGGAGCTTATCTAAAAATCTGTCCGGGTTTTTGAGTCTATTGTGGAAGTTTTCCATCTCCCATTGCAGGAGTAACTAGTGCTCCAGCTGCAGCAGTGTAATAATCTTTAGCAAGGAACCCAAATATTCCAACAAAGAAGTTGTTTGGTATTTGTTTTATTGCTGTGTTAAACTCTTGCACACTTTCAATAAATCTTCCTCTTGCAGTTGTTATTCTGTTTTGTGTTCCTGCAACTTCATCCATTATTGCAACATATTGTTTGTTTGCTTGTAGAGTGGGATATGCTTCGTTTGTTGCTATTGCGCTGACAAAGTTTGCTAAGCTTTGATTCATTTCTAATCCAGCAGTATCTTTTTCATTTATACTTTTAGCATTAAGCCATTTTGTTCTTGCTTCTGTTACAGTTGTAACGTAATTTGTTTCAACTTTAACAGCACTAGACACTATTGTTGCTAAGTTTGGAATTAAATCTGCTTGTCTTTGGTACTGATTTTCAACTTCTGACCAAGAAGCATTAACTTTTTGATCAAGTGTTACTAGTGAATTGTAACTTCCAATAAATAGTATTGCTACAAATAAAATAAATACAATAATTATTCCTAAGATTCCTAATCCAATCCATTTTCCATCCATCAAAATTCCTCCAAGCCTACAATAATTAAATTTAAACATTTTTTAAACTCTACTTTTATCTTCCTGCTCCGCCACCACCAAAGCTTCCTCCACCACCAGAGAAACCTCCGCCTCCGCTAAATCCGCCACCGCCAGAAAAGCCCCCTCCCCATCCACCATAATAGCCACCGCTACCCCCCTTTATTCCAAGAAGCATCATCGCTTGTGAAAGACAAAATAAAAATGCAAACAACCCAATAACACCTAACTCCCCCACCATAATAAGTCCAAATGACAAGCATAACAAAATTCCAATCAATGACATAACCACTGCTGGAGCGGCAAGTACTTTTGATAAAGTCTTATGAGTTTCTTTTATTTTACTTGCAATAATAATCAAAACTAGTTGGAATACAAAAAGAATTATAATAACAAAAATTGCTGAAGTCCCCATACTTACAAACATGTCATGAGACATTATGCTAATCCCTCTCCCTGCATTACCCGATCTAACTTCATTCGCGTTTAATCTTATTTCATTTTCAATTGCATTGCAAAAATCAAGTATTCCTTTTTTTACGTTTCCACTGTCTCGTGCGGGAACATAATATTCATCAAGCATTCGGCCTAGTTTTGAATCCGGAAGTATTCCTTCTAACCCGTATCCTGTTGCAGTAAAGATTTTGTTTTCTTTTACTGCATAAAGTATTACTAGCCCATTATCGTTATCTTTTTTCCCAACTCCCCAAGCTTGACCTAATCTTGTTGCATATTCTTGCGGAGTTAAGTCTTCAACGCTTTGTACAATTACTAGAACCACTTCGGCAGTTGTATCGGTTTGGAGTTGACTAAATTTTGCGAGCACACCCCCTCTTTCTTCAGCACTCAAAAAATTAGCATAATCATTTACAAAAAATTCTTTAGTTGGAGAGGGAATGGTTGCAGCAAAATTAAAATTAAATAAAAGTAAAAACAATAAAACTACGAAAACAACAGAAATGATTTTTTTCATTTTTCCACTCGCACTAATTAGAATCTTGTTTTATTTAATACTTACCAAATTTCTTTGTTTTACCCCTAACAATCCTTAAATACTTCCAAAAGCAAATATCATATATGCCTAGAAGAACTGCTTGGAAAAAACAATCAAGAAGAGAAGTATTTTCTGTGAGGGCGAGCACCCCGCAGTTTAAAGCACCAGCAATCTTTTTGGCTACAACCGAAGCCATGCGAAATTTTGCAACTTCATCTACTGCTCAAAAAAGAGACTTTTTGATACAAAACTTGCCCGCATCAACTTCGGTTCTTCAAAAAATTACAAGCGAGAAAGGTGTTCCAAAAGAAAGTCTTAGAGATCCAAAAGTAGCAATAGGAGCCATTAATGACTTTACCCCAGCCCATGTTGTGAGCTTTACAAAAATGGTTGCTCGAAGTATTTTGTTAAAAGAAGTTACTGGACAAACTCCTTATTTCATAAAATTTTTTTCAAATTATTTACAGTCAAGAAATATCCCCGTGGATAAAAAAGTCCTTGCAGATGTTATCCCCATATTTTTTCTCACAAATCCAAAAAGTGTTGTAGGCGGAAAAATAAACTTTGCAGAATTTGAGAGAACTTATAT
>Ga0172379_10003495_pt1 | contig 24927 bp, 28 predicted proteins | sample GrowelOW334metaG_FD_119756 | JGI IMG/M metagenome (GOLD analysis project Ga0172379, IMG submission 119756) | Groundwater microbial communities from an aquifer near a municipal landfill in Southern Ontario, Canada - Groundwater well OW334 metaG | ecosystem: Environmental > Aquatic > Deep...
ATCAGCGATAGATTTGAGCAAATCTGTAATCTCTCTAAACTTAAAATTCTCAGATTTTAAGTTTAGAGAGATTACAGATTTGCTCAAATCTATCGCTGATGCTGTCAAGGATTTTTCCGACATACCACTACCCAGCCGAGAAATTATGGAGAAACTGAAAGAGGAAAGAAGCACGCACAGAACCGTTTTCAACGACTTACTTAAATCAAGCGGATTACTTCCGTAAATAATTATGGACTCCATCTCTAAACAAGAAGAAATATCCGTCCAGCATCTTTCCGATTCTTTATGGAATTTATTTCTTGAGAATTATAGATCATTGGCCAAAGGTGTTAATGGCTTAGATGAAGAAAAACAGGAATCGTTTACTGATAAACAATATCTTGAATTGATGATCATCCCAATGATTGCAACGATACGAGCACTTACTCAAAAATTTGGTGATATTCAAGAAGTGAGTGATGTGTTTGTTGAGATACAGAATAGATTTTTTGAAAGATACTTTAAAGACAGCAAGGAAAAAGAATCCTTAGAAAAATTGTTTTTGGAAAGATACGACGAATATATAAAAGTAATAAATGATGACCCGGCAGATTCAAAAGATCAGTTTAAACAACTTTTTCGTGCTAATTACTTTGGAGAAATAAAGGGCATGAACGATTTTAGAGTAATGATGTATGTATTTACGCACTATCTTCTGGTCGTTAAAAATGTTACCGAATTTTTAGATGCTGTGTCATTAAAATTCAAGGTGGTTTAGAAAATATGACTCAAATTCAAACTTTTCAAGATGGCACCACTAGGGGAACTTTCTCGCAAATCAAACTTGATGACGGGAATAAAATTTTAATATCACTTACACAAACAGAAATTGCGATTTTAAAAGTCGGATTTCTCGGCATACCAAAAGGGACATTGTGGAAAGAAGATATAGACGGGTTTCTAGACGTTATTTACCCGCAAGGACCCGCTTCAAAAGATGCCTCCAAGTCGGTACTGGAGATTTCAGTAGATTTGGCTATACAGTGCAAGACTACTGAGGAAGTCCGAGAAAAATTTAACAAGTTAATCAATTCTTTATGACCTCACTTCGACATATTGCCCGTTACGCCTTTCTCGCATTGGTAGTTATTGCGGTTTTTTCCGTTTGTCTTTGGATATATGGCGCATGGCACGATGAGTGGAGTGGTTATAACGCGAGTATCGCGGTCAGCGACGGCTTCTGCAACATCGCTATTATTCCGATAGTCGGAGATTTCATTCCCTTCGCAGGAGCGGACCAAGACGGCAGTGGGAATACGCCACCACCTTCGACGAATCCCGACGACACTCTCGCCGCACTTCGCGCTGCGGAAGCTGACCCGAACATTCGCGGTATCCTTGTTCGCATCGATTCTTCCGGCGGTTCGCCAGTTGCCGCCGAAGTTATCGCAAATGGACTTAAACACGCTTCCTTGCCACTTGTAGCACTTATACGCGAAATGGGAGTCTCGGCAGCGTATCTCGCGGCGACAGGAGCAAAAACGATCATCGCCTCGCCGTTTTCAGATATCGGTTCAATCGGAGTAACTATGTCGTATATCGACAACACTGCACAAAACGTGAAAGAAGGATTGCAATATATTCCACTCACATCTGCAAAGTTCAAGGACTATGGCGATCCAAATAAGTTGCTCACCGCCGACGAGCGCGCACTCCTTGAACGCGACTTGAAGATATATCACACTCAGTTTGTTAAAGAAGTCGCGGAGAATCGCAGTTTGCCGGTTGAGCAAGTTGCCAAGCTCGCTGACGGCTCATCTATGCCGGGTGCTCTCGCGCTTGAAAATAAATTGATTGATGCGCTCGGCGATCAGGAAACGGCGCGAGCATGGTTTGCAGAACAATTGAATATGCCGCTAGAGGAGGTGGTGTTCTGCGAATAAAAATATGGATAAAGATGATGATCGTTTCGTTCGTTGGCAACAGCTCAGTATTAGCGAAATGGGGAAGACAATCAGTTTGTTTTTGGGAATAGCTTTTGCCACCATTGGCTTCGTTGTGTCGCAACTCATCAGTGCAGATTTCATTTTCAGAAATTATTGGGATAAATTTCTCTTTTCTTTTGGCAGTGTTGTTCTTTTGGCACATATTGTCGTTTCGCTCATTCTCACACTCAATAGATTAAAAGATTTCAAACTAACAACTAAAGTTGTTAGGGTAAAACAAAATGAAAAATCGACTTCTGCTATTGCTGATTTACGTGAGGAATTAGAGATGATAAGTAACAAAACTCGGTGTTTGTTTGGTTGTTCATTGTGGCTGTTTGGTATTGCCGAATTACTTATAATTATTGGGTTTATTATTCAAATATCGAATAAATTTTAAATCATTTCTGGGCGTCGCAAAGCGAACACGCACAACGCCGAAGCAGCTGGCGCGAGCTTGCGAGCGGGCTATGCGTAGGCGATTGTGCGTGTGAGTGAAAGGGAGTAATCCCCGCCGTTTTATAATTTTTCTTCAAAACGGCGGGGATTATGTGCGCGGTGGGAGGGCGGGCAAGCACATATAAACTTTGAGCCTCGCCATTCCTTTTGGAAATTGGTTTGGCGAGGCACCTTTCTGTATTTGTATTGAACGGCTCATTTCCCACCGGAACGGGTCAATTGGTGGGAAATGAGCCGTTCCCGCCCGAGCCCCTGCCGCTCCATTCCATTCTTCAATGCATTCCCCCGCCAAAACAAAAATGCATAGGAAGCGGCAGGGCGAAGGGCGGCCCCGCGTAATCGCGGGGCGAGCGCCGAGTCCGCGAGGCGCGAGATATGTTAGTCTGGGTGTTGTTGGAAATGGGTTCTAACTTTTTCAAACAAACACCACCAAAAAGAGTTATACTAAGCCTATGCTTACAGAATTCAAACAGTTCTTACTCCGCGGGAACGTTGTCGACCTGGCGGTCGGCGTCGTGGTCGGCGCTGCCTTCGGCACACTCGTGAGTGCCCTTGTCGCCGACCTCTTGACTCCGTTTATCGCCGCGATAGCTCGCGTGCCAGACTTCGGCAACCTCTCCTTCACACTGAATGGAGCCAAGTTTATGTACGGACACCTCGTTAACGCGGTCTTCTCCTTCTTGCTCGTCGCGAGCGCGGTGTTTTTCTTCGTGGTGAAGCCGATGAACGTGCTTATTGCGCGTTCACACGGAGGAGCTCCTGCGAATCTTGCGACCAAGAAGTGCCCTGAGTGCACGAGCGAGATACCTATCGGTGCGAAGCGTTGCAAGTATTGCACCCAGGCGATTGCCTAAAGCAAAACCCGCCTTCCGGCGGGTTTTGCTTTGACAGAAGTCAGACTTCCGTCAGGGGGTGTTGTTTAGCTCAAATGCGGCGAAACGAGCTTCGTCATCTCGAACATCGTCACCTCGCTCTTACCGCCGAAGACCGGCTTCAGCTTGTCGTCAGCGAGGATATTGCGCTTGTTCGACGGGTTCTGAAGATTGTGCTTCTTGATGTACACCCAAAGCTGCTTGACTACTTCGGTGCGGGGCATCGGGCCCTTGCCGACCACTGCCTCCAGTTCAGGAGAGAGGTTAAGCGGCTTCGATAGTGCTGAATTGATTGCCATAGTGAATATTGATTGTATTAAGACTAACTCACTCTAGTATATAGCATACTGGGCAGGGTATCTGCTAGAATGCAATGACATATGCATGAGGGTATCGCAGTCGTCCTCAAGGCGGAGCAACTAGGCTCCGTTTTCGGTTTTCCTATCACGAACTCGCTTATCATGGCGTGGGTCGTGATGGCGCTCCTGATCGGCTTTGCGTATTTCTTTGGCCGTTCCCTCAGACTGGTCCCCGGCAAGCTCCAGGCTGGTATCGAGTGGGCCTTTGAGGGCGCGATTGCCTATATGGCCGAGGTGCTCGAGAGCGAGGTGCTTGCGCGGCGCTTCTTCCCGCTGATTGCCTCTATATTCCTCTTCGTCGCCGTCATCAACGAGATCGAGTTCTTCCCCGGGGTCGGCTCCCTCGGCCTCTGGCACGCATCAGAATTTTTGCCGATACTGCGCGCACCGACAACCGACCTCAACTTCACCCTCGCACTCGCGATGATCGCCTTCTTCACAATCGAGGTGACCGGTATCGCGATGCTCGGATTTTTCAAATATGCAGGGAAGTATGTTAATCTGAAGTCGCCGGTCGGGTTTGCGGTTGGGCTTATCGAGCTCATCAGCAATCTCGGTCGGCTTGTCTCGTTCTCATTTCGTCTCTTCGGAAACATTTTCGCAGGGGAAGTGATGGTGCTTGTCGCCGGTTACTTTTTACCGTACGTGCTCCCGGCACCTTTGATGGGATTTGAGATGTTTATCGGCCTCATACAGGCACTCGTCTTTGCGATGCTGACGTTGTTCTTTATCAAGTTGGCCATCGTGGAGCCGCATGAGGCTCATTAATAATAATTAGAGAATATATGGATGTAGAATCAGCACGTTTGTTCGGGATGGCGATTGCCGCCGGTCTCGGTGTTATCGGTCCCGGTATCGGTATCGGGCTTATCGGCAGTGGTGCGATGAATGCAATCGGAAGGAATCCTGAGGCGTCCGGCAAGATTGTCTCGAACATGATCCTCGCGATCGTCTTCACTGAGGCTTTGGGAATTCTCACCTTAGTTGTGGCATTCATTATTAAATTCGTCTAACGTTCGCGTTCTGCTCGCATGTCTCAACTCTTCTCCGCATTCGGCATCAATTGGCAGCTCCTCATCGCGCAAGCGGTGAACTTTGCCATTGTGCTGGTCGCGCTCTGGTACTTCCTCTATAAGCCGGTGCTCGCTCAGCTCGCGAAGCGGCAGGAGACAATCGCCAAGGGTGTCGAGGACGCCGCGCGCGCCGGAGCGCTGCTTGCCGGAGCAGATGCCGAGGCAGCGCAGCGCGTTGCCGCTTCAGACGCTGAGGCAGAAGGAATCGTCTCTGCTGCGCGCGAAGCAGGGAACGCTGAGAAGGCACGACTCTTGAAGGAGGCTGAGACGCGCGCAGCTGCCGTAGCCAAGGACGCCGAGTCGCGCGCGAAAGAGGTAGCGGCTAAATCGAAGCGGGAGAGCGAGCGAGAGGTCGCGCGGCTCGCGATCCTTGCTGCGGAGAAGCTCTTGAAGAAGAACTATGATTGACGACTACACGCGCCTCCTCGAGGCAACGGCTGAGCTCGAAGACAAGGCGACGTCTGACGCGGCCGTGACGAAGCTCATCATGCACTTGAAGAGCGCGGGGCGCATGAAGATGCTCCCCCAGATCGCCCGCGAGCTCCGGCGGGTCGCTGCACGTCGCCACGCGCTCCGGCCGTATGTCGAAGTCGCACATGAGAAGGAGACTGCGCATGCGCTCCATGCCGCCGCTCTTGCAGGCATTGTCACTCGGCATGCGACGGTGAACCCGTCGCTCATTCACGGCTGGCGTGCGCGGAGCAAGGGTACGCTCGTCGACCATTCGGCGAAGCGAGCGCTTTTACACATTTATCAACAGGTAACCGTTTAGTATATGCAAAGCATCATCGAGAGAATCGAGAAGGAGATCGCCGCCTGGGCTCCAGAGGTTGGCGCAGAAGAGACCGGCGTGGTGCGTGCGACCGGTGACGGTATCGCAGAGATCGACGGCCTCTCGAAGGCAGCCATGTCTGAGATGGTGCTCTTCGATCCGACCTTCGACCGTACGCTCGAAGAGGCGCTTGCCGACCCGCTCCCTATCTACGGGCTCGTCTTAAATCTTGAAGAGGACGGTGTGCGCGCCGTGATATTGGGCGATGCATCAAAGATTCATGAGGGGATGCTCGTGCGCCGGCTTGGCCGCCTGCTCTCGATCCCCGTCGGCGACTCACTCGTCGGCCGCGTGGTGAACCCGCTCGGCGAGGCGGTCGACGGCAAGGGTCCGACCAAGGCGACCGAGATGCGTCCGATCGAGCGCGAAGCGTACGGCGTAATCGATCGTGCGTCGGTGAACGTCCCGCTCCATACCGGCATCAAGGCAGTCGATGCGATGATCCCGATTGGTCGCGGTCAGCGCGAGCTGATCATTGGCGACCGCGGCACCGGCAAGACCTCTATCGCGATCGACACGATTATCAACCAGAAGAGTGAACCGGTGGCGACGCGCCCGATCTGTATCTATGTCGCGATTGGCCAGAAGGAGTCGAAGACCGCGAAGCTCGTCGCCGAGCTTGAAGAGCGCGGCGCGATGGAGTACACGATCGTCGTGACTGCCCCCGCCTCTGCTCCCGCCGCGCTCCAATTCCTCGCGCCGTTTGCGGGTGCTGCGATTGGCGAACATTTCATGGAGCAGGGGAGGGACGCTCTTGTGGTCTACGACGACCTCTCTAAGCAGGCCGTCGCGTATCGCCAGATGTCGCTTCTCTTGCGTCGTCCGCCTGGCCGCGAGGCGTACCCGGGCGACATCTTCTATCTGCACTCGCGCCTCCTCGAGCGCGCAGCGAAGCTCTCCAAGGAGAAGGGCGGCGGCTCTCTGACCGCGCTCCCGATTATCGAGACACAAGAAGGTGACGTCTCGGCGTATATCCCGACCAACGTTATCTCGATCACCGACGGACAGATCTACCTCGAGGCGAATCTCTTCAACAAGGGTCAGCGGCCAGCGATTAACGTTGGTATCTCGGTCTCGCGCGTGGGCTCTGCGGCGCAGACGAAGGCAATGAAGAAGGTCGCCGGCAAGATTAAGCTCGAGCTCGCACAGTTCCGCGAACTGGAGGCCTTCATGCAATTCTCGAGCGATCTCGACGTCGAGACGAAGAAGCGTATCGACGCTGGCCGGCGCATGACCGAGATCCTCAACCAGGGTCGCGGTGTGCCGCTCGCCTTCGAGATGGAGGCGGCGATTATCTTTGCAGCGACAAACGGCTACCTCGACTCCTTCTCGCCTGAAGAGGTGGGTGCGATCGAGAGCAAACTGCAGGACTACCTCTCGCGAGAGGCAGGCGGCGTGCTCACTGCGATCAAAGAGTCGAAGGAGATTCGCGAAGAGTCTGAGAAGACGCTCCGCGAGAAACTCGATGCGTTTATCACGCGTCACACATCGGCCGCATAAGCACCTATGGCGCTGAAGGATATCAAGAGCAAGATCAAGGCGACCGAGCGGACTCATAAAGTGACGCGCGCGATGGAGGCTGTCTCGGCGGTGAAGATGCGCAAGACCCAAGCCGCGGCACTTTCAGGGCGCCCATACGCGCGCGCCGCGCTCTCGGTGCTTACGAGACTCTCTGGCACCGAAGCAGTGAAGCGTCACCCGCTCGCTATGCATCGGGAGGGTACAAAGATCGCCCTCGTGCTGATCACAAGCGACAAGGGTCTCGCGGGCGGGTTGAACAGTAACGTGCTCAAGCGCGCCGTCGAGGCGCTCGAGCGCCGCGAGGTCGCAGACGTCACGATCTACGCCTACGGGAGAAAGGGTGAAGAATACTTCGCACGGCGCGGGTACCGCATCGCGCGCTCCTTTGAGAACAAGGGCGACGACGTCGCGCTCTCGGTGATGGAGGAACTGTCGCAGGAGGTGGCAGAGGGCTTCTTGCGCGGGGACTACGACAAGGTGATCACCGTCTACAGCAACTTCAAGTCTACCTTCGAGCAGCTCGCGACGATGCGCCGACTCCTGCCGCTCTCTTTGCCGGCGCTACGCGACATCGTCGAAGGGATTATCCCGACCAAGGGCAAGTGGAGTCACGAGATCTCGCTTCACGCACCGGCTGCCTACACGGTCGAGTCGTCAGAGGGCGAGATACTCGACGTGCTTATCCCGCGGCTTATCGCGGTTTCGCTCTACCATATGCTCTTGGAGGCGAAGGCCTCGGAGCATTCGGCGCGTATGGTGGCGATGAAGAGTGCGAGCGATAAGTCTGAAGAGGTCGCGCACGACCTCACACGGCTCTTCAACAAGATCCGTCAGGCGAGTATCACGCGCGAGGTGTCTGAGATCGTGGGCGGCCGCGAGGCATTAGCCACGTGAGATATGGCTTTCGCAATAATTATCAACCATTACCAGCATTAATAATTTACGTATGAACGAAAAAGGTACAGAGAAGCTATCTCACGTGGGAATCATCACAGAGATAATCGGGCCAGTCGTCGACGTCCACTTCGTGACAGGGAAGGAGTCACGACCCGCTATCGGCGACGCACTCATCATTGAGAAGAGTGACACCCACGGCCGTATCGTCCTCGAGGTCGCCTCGCACCTGGGGCTCGACCGCGTGCGCGCGATCTCGATGAACGAGACCGCGGGGCTCGCGCGTGGCGAAGAGGTCCGCGCCACCGGCAACCCGATCATGGTACCGGTGGGCGAGGCGACACTCGGACGTCTCTTCAACGTGCTTGGTGACCCGGTCGACGGGAAGGGGCCGATGGCGGCAGACGTCGCGCGTCTGCCGATCCATCGCGCACCGCCCGCATTTCATGAACAGACGACGAAGGCCGAGGTCTTCGAGACCGGCATCAAGGCGATCGACCTTATTATCCCTTTCCTCAAGGGCGGCAAGGTCGGCCTTTTCGGCGGCGCGGGCGTCGGCAAGACGGTGCTGATTCAAGAGCTGATCCGCAACGTCGCGACCGAGCACGGCGGCTACTCCGTCTTCGCCGGTGTCGGCGAGCGCGTGCGCGAGGGCAACGACCTCTACCACGAGATGGAGGACTCGGGCGTGCTCGCCAAGACCGCGCTCATGTTCGGGCAGATGAACGAAGTGCCAGGCGCTCGTGCGCGCGTCGCGCTCTCGGGTCTCACGCAGGCAGAATACTTCCGCGATGAGGGCGGCAAGGACGTGCTCTTCTTTATGGACAACGTCTTCCGCTTCATCCAGGCAGGGTCTGAGGTCTCGTCGCTTCTTGGTCGCGTGCCGAGCGCCGTGGGCTATCAGCCGACCCTCGCTGAGGAGATGGGTAAATTGCAGGAACGAATTACGTCGACGAAAAAAGGCTCTATAACCTCGGTACAGGCCGTATACGTCCCGGCAGACGACCTCACCGACCCGGCGCCCGCGACGACCTTCGCTCACCTCGACGGTACCGTCGTGCTCTCGCGTGCGCTCGCCTCGCTCGGTATCTATCCAGCAATCGACCCGCTCGAATCCTCTTCGGCAGCGCTCACACCAGAAATCGTCGGTGAGGAGCATTACCGCGTCGCGAACCAGGTGAAGCTCGTGCTCCAACGCTACAAGGACTTGCAGGACATCATCTCGATCCTCGGTATGGAGGAGCTCTCAGAAGAAGATCGGCTCTCGGTCACACGCGCGCGCAAGATTGAGCGATTCCTCTCTCAGCCGATGTTCGTCGGAGAGCCCTTTACCGGTATCTCGGGTCAGTATGTCTCGCGCGAAGAGACGGTGCGTGGCTTCAAAGAAATCGTAGAAGGGAAGCACGACGACAAGCCCGAGCAGGCCTTCTATATGAAGGGAGGAATAGATCAAGTAGCAGGATAGGCACTAGGCTCTAGAAAATGCATTCACTAAAGCCTAACGCCTAGAGCCAAATAACTAGTTATGAAAACTTTCCATTTAACGGTTGCACGAGTTGGAGAGAATCTCTTCGACGGAGAAGCGATCTCTGCAACCGTACCCGGCAAGGAGGGCGTCTTCCAGATCCTCGCCGACCACGAAGCGTTTGTCTCAGAGCTCGCCTCAGGCGAGGTGCAGGTGAAGGCGGCAGACGACAAGATGTATCACTTCGAGATCCCTCGAGGCGGCATCGCCGAAGTCTCGCGTGGCCAAGCGACTATCCTTCTCTAACGCTTGCGTCATTAACAGAGTGGTATACTAGAGGCATGACGTATGAAGGAGATGGCGACGGCGGGACAAGTATCCCGCGGCGTCGCAGGATACCGCACTACCACGGCGATCGAACCCGGGTGCTCTTCGTGGTGAGTGCCGCCGTGCTTATCGTCGCGCAATCGACCGGTGCCGACCTCCCGCTCTCGACCGCAGGGTCGGTTATCGCAGCGGTGCTGCTCGTGATCGCTGCAGGTATCACGAACCCTGATGAGGGCTGGATCCACTGGCTGAACGCGATTATCGCGGTGTGGGGGACACTCCTCTTCGGCATGACCGCCGTGAGCCGGTATCGCCTCGGGGCGCACATACTCGACTCTTCGTTTATCTACGTCGAGGCGCTCGCGCTCCTCTCGCTTATCGCGCTCTACCTCACGACACGTACTATCCGCGGCTTCCGCTTGCGTCCGGAGCACCCCTAAAGAATCGGTTTCCTCGTGATACCCCGTTAGAGACCTTCTATTTTTTTGAACATATTCATCGAACCACACCATGGTTTATCTGGTGGAGTCTCTAACGGGGTGATATAATCGCTGCATGTCAGTACAGAGTTTTCTCCTCAACCAATACGCGAAGTGGAAGCTGAAGGATGTCCCCCCTGCACAGCGCGAGCAGATGACCGCGCTCGTGACCAAGGACCCGCAGCTCTTCAAGAAGATAGGCGAAGAGATTGAGCGCCGCAAGAAGGGCGGCGAGAGCGAGATCAAGGCAGCGATGGAGGTGATGAAGAAATACCGTGTCGAACTCTCTGCACTTATGCAGAAGTGATATGGACGCACTCGTCTCGCTACTTGTCTTCTGTCAGGCGCTCGGCGCGCTCACCGGTGCCCTCTCGGCGGTCTGGGGTGAGCTCGCCTATGTGCGCGCGATGCGAGACGGTCGGCTCGACCATGCTGAGCGAGAGCACCTCGCTGCAATCGCCCGCGGCTTGCGCTTCGGGATGTCACTTATCCTCTTCTCTTCGCTCGGTCTCGTCGTCGTCGCCTACCTGCTCCACGCAGCCGCTCAACCGGCTCTCTCGGGGAGCTACTGGCTCCTTATCGTGCTCGCGATTCTTGTCACGGCTGCTTCGTGGGCGCTCTCGCGCAAGCAGATTCCCTTTGCCCTTGGCTCGGCGGTCGTCTTCACCGGGTGGTGGTTCCTCACCTTTCTCACATTCGGACAGGTGCCGGTACTCTCCTTTGGTTCTGCTGCGGCATTCTTTATCGTCGCGACCGCCATCTTCTACGCCGTGCTCCAATACGGACGCTTTCTCTCCTTGCGCAAGAAGTGAAATAGCCTTTTAGCGGGGGTCGTTTGAGTTATACTATTTCAATATATGCGTCATCGAATTTTCATACTGCTGAAGTATCTAGCGTGGGTAGTTCTTCTACTCGTTCTCGCGTACGGCGCACTCATTCTATTTGTGCACCCATCACTCAATCGTGATTGGTCACCCGATGAGGTTGTACTTGCTCGCTCCATGATATCGGCAGAGATTCGGAAGGAGAAAGGGGAGTCATTTTCGGCGATAAAAGGCCTCCTTCGCCAATACGAGATTATCTATGTGATAGCCGATGAACATGATGTCATAAAGCTCCGCTCGAATTACCGCAAGGACGATGTCTTTCTCTACCCGGTGAAGACAACAAAGGAGAATATGCAAAAGCTCTTTATCTCTATGCTCACCCGCGCCAACAAGCTCGCGACTGAGCCAGAGTTCTACAATACGCTCACGAACACCTGTACCACTAACATAGTCGCGCACGTTAATGAAATAGCACCTGGACGAATTCCGTTTAGTTATAAGGTTCTCATGCCTGGATATTCAGATGAGCTGGCGCGTCAAGTCGGCCTCATAGACAACACACTCTCTATAGAAGAATTACGCGCGAAATATCGAATAAACGATAAGGCACTCAAGTATGCGGACGACCCTCTCTTCTCAGAGCGAATCAGAGAATAACTTGAAGTTTAGCTAGAAAAAAGCAATAGTGGGTAACATGCTTAAGATAGGCATCGTCGGTCTGCCGAACGTGGGGAAGTCCACGCTTTTTAATGCGCTCACCAAGGCGTCGGTGCCGGCAGAGAATTACCCGTTCTGTACGATCGACCCCTCGGTCGGTGTGGTCGGTGTGCCCGACGCACGACTCGACGTGCTCACCACGTTTTCCAAAAGTGAGAAGACGATCCCCGCTGCGATCGAGTTTGTCGATATCGCCGGACTCGTGAAGGGGGCTGCCGAGGGCGAGGGCCTCGGGAACCAGTTCCTCGCGAACATCCGCGAGACCGACGCGATCCTCCAGGTCGTACGCTTCTTCGACGACACCAATATCGTACACGTAGACAATGTCGTCGAGCCGTACAAGGACATCGAGATTATCAATATGGAGCTTGCCCTCGCCGACGGCGAGCAGGTGCGTAAGCGCCGCGACAAGATCGAGGGCGACATCAAGGCCGGCCGTAAGGAGTTTGTCGCCGAGGACGCCGTGCTCGCCAAGCTGATGCAGGCCTTTACCCTCGGCAAGCTCGCGCTCCACGCCGGGCTTACTGAAGAGGAGAAGAGGCTCGTCGCGCACCTAAACCTCCTCACCATGAAGCCGATCCTCTACGCGCTCAATAGGAAGAGCGGCGGGCACAATCTCGACGAGCTCGCCGACGGCCGCGCCGAGCGTGCCTACGACCTGATCAAAGCGCTCGGCGGGCAATACATATTTCTCGATGCAGCGACCGAGCGCGAGTTGAACGATGTCGCCGACGACGACCGTCAGAGCTTCCGTCAGGAGCTCGGCGTATCAGAGGACGGCCTCGCGGGGCTTATCCGCGGTGCGTACGAGACACTCGGCCTGATCTCGTTCTTCACGACCGGCACCGACGAGACGCGCGCATGGACGATTCCCGCGGGGAGCACCGCGCCCGTTGCAGGCGCGGCGATTCATAACGACTTTTTAAATAAATTTATCCGCGCCGAGGTGGTCGCCTACGACGACCTTATCGCCGCAGGTAGCTACGCCGCTGCGCGTGAGACGGCCAAGGTCCGCACTGAAGGGAAGGGGTACATCGTCAAAGACGGCGATATTATGGTCTTCCTCCACGGCTAGTATTGAAGTCAGACTTCAATACTGCGCGGGAGTTCTTTTTTATAGTGGCGTGGTATAATCCGAACCTATGGACAAACCCAAAACGACAGCGAAGGACTTCTTCTTGTGGGCAGGGGCGATCGTCTCATTTTACTGGAGTGTCATTGCCTTTATTCTCCTCACGTTCGATTACATCAACTACGCGTTCCCGAACGCGCTCAGCTATTACCCGGCCGACCCATACCAGAGCGGTATCAGCTACGAGATGGCCTCGATTATCGTTCTGCTCCCGATCTACCTGCTCCTCATGTGGCTTATACACAAAGACGCGACGCGCGACCCTTCCCGTAACGAGATCTGGGTACGCCGATGGGCGCTTATCCTGACCCTCTTTGTCGCGGGTATCGCGATGGCGGTAGACCTGATCACGCTCCTCACCACCTTCCTCAATGGCGAGGCGCTAACGGCAGCGTTCCTACTCAAGGTGTTGGTCATCTTCCTTATCGCGGCGGGAGTCTTCATGCACTTCATCGCTGATCTGAAAGGGTATTGGGACCTCTTCCCAGCGAGGAGAAATGCCGTGCGTATCGGGGTGGCGGTTCTCGCCGTTGTCACGATAGTCGCAGGCTTCTTTATCGTCGGGACGCCAGCCGAGGCGCGTCTCGCGCGCTTTGACGCACAGAAAGTAAGCGACCTGCAGAGCATCCAGTACCAAGTGATTAATTATTGGCAGGCGAAGCAGAAGTTGCCTGGGGTGATTACTGACCTCAACAACTCGCTCTCGTATGGCCCACTCCCCATCGATCCTCAGACAGGGGCGTCGTATGTGTACCAGCCAGGTGAGGGGCTCTCCTTCAAGCTCTGCGCGACCTTCAACGCGGCGAGCCGCACAAATACGTTGGATTATTCGCGTTCTACGATAGTCGAACCTACGCCAGCACAAGAAAAGGCAATTCTAGGTGGTAAGGTAGGGATACAAGACAACTGGCAGCATGGTGCAGGACAGGTGTGCTTCGAGCGTATCATTGACCCGGCCTTCTATCCGCCGCTCAAGCCTTAATTCTAAGGTCGGACCTTAGAATCAGAAGACATGGCATACGATCATTCAGATATTGAGAAGAAGGCCCAGCAGATGTGGGCCTCTCTCGATCTCTATCGCGCCAGCGAGGATCCGCAGAAAAAGAAGAAGTATATCCTCGACATGTTCCCATATCCCTCAGGAGAGGGTCTGCATGTCGGTCACCCGAAGGGTTACATCGCTACTGACATTTATTCGCGGCACATGCGCATGAAGGGCTACTCGGTCCTGCATCCGATGGGGTGGGACGCGTTCGGTCTCCCTGCAGAGAACTTCGCGCTCAAGAACAAGACACACCCGCGCAAGGCGGTCGAGCAGAACATCACCAACTTCAAGGCACAGCTCGCTCACCTCGGCTTCGACTATGATTGGTCGCGAGAGATCAATACGACCGATCCCTCTTACTACCACTGGACGCAGTGGATATTCCTCAAGATGCTCGAACACGGTCTCGCGTTCCAATCGAACGAGCCTATCAACTGGTGTCCGTCCTGTATGACCGGTCTCGCGAACGAGGATCTCGATGGTGCCGTGTGCGAACGCTGTGGGACACCGGTCGTGAAGAAGAACCTGCCGCAATGGGTCCTGAAGATCACCGACTACGCCGACCGGATGCTTGCCGATCTCGATCTGCTCGAGTGGCCTGAGCACATCAAAGAGGCTCAGCGTAACTGGATTGGTCGTTCCGAGGGAGCGGAAATCACATTTGCGATCGCTGGTAGTGATGCGTCTGTCACGGTCTTCACGACCAGACCGGATACGATCTTCGGTGCGACCTATCTTGTGCTCGCGCCCGAGCACGTTTTGATACGGAATACAGAACTAGGGATTAAGAATTCTGAAGAAGTTCAGCACTACGTCGCGGCGACCGCAACGAAAACTGAGATCGAACGCGGCGCAGAAGGGAAGGAAAAGACCGGCGTGAAGCTGGAAGGCGTTTCGGCGATCAATCCCGCGACCAAAGAAGAGATACCCATCTACGTCGCCGACTATGTACTGGGCGGCTACGGCACTGGCGCTATTATGGCCGTGCCAGCTCATGACGAACGAGATTACGAATTTGCGAAGAAATTCGATCTGTCGATACGCACCGTTGTAGAGGCGGTCACCGGAAAGCCGCAAGAAAATCCAGAATTTCGTAAGAGCATTGTCGCTCTCGTTGTTGATAAGAAGAACAACAAGATACTGACTCTTGATTGGGGCACTGAACTTGGCGGGAAGCTCTTCATCGGCGGCGGGCGAGAGGAGGGCGAAGACGCTGCGAAGGCGGCAGCTCGTGAGATTGCAGAAGAAACTGGTTATACCGACCTCAAGCTCGTTGACCAAACAGCGATCATTCATCACAGCTACTTTGCCTATTCAAAAAATGTCGCACGCGAGATAGAAGCAATAGGATTTCTTTTTGAACTGAACGGCGATGCGCGGCAGGAACAACAGCTTGAACATGATGAACACGGCAAATTCACTGTGTCGTGGATGCCGCTTGCGCAGGCGGGCCAAGAAGTGACAGAGACGCTTCATCGCACGGTGTTCGAACGACTTGTCCTTGGACATCCGCACACGGGCTCCGGCGTGCTTGTTGATTCTGGAGAATTTACCGGTAAGAACAGCGAAGAGACGAAACAAGCTGTCGTCGCCGCTGTCGGAGGCAAGCTCGTCACGCGATACAAGCTGCGCGATTGGGTCTTCTCGCGTCAGCGCTACTGGGGCGAACCCATTCCAGTCATTCATTGTCCGAATGATGGCGTTGTACCTGTGCCGTACGAAGATTTGCCAGTACTTTTGCCTGAAGTCGAGTCGTATGAGCCGACTGGGACAGGGGAGTCGCCGCTTGCCGCTATTGATGAGTGGGTCAACACGAAGTGTCCGAAGTGCGGCGGCGCCGCGAAGCGCGAAACGAACACGATGCCACAATGGGCCGGTTCGTCATGGTACTACCTACGCTTCATGGATCCGCACGATTCCGATCAGCTCGTCTCGCTGAAAAAAGAGAAGTACTGGGCGCCGGTCGATGTGTACGTCGGCGGCGACCATGCGGTTCGACACCTAATCTATGCCCGCTTTTGGCACAAGTTCCTCTACGACATCAGCGTCGTGAGTACGCTGGAACCCTTCAAACGGCTCGAGTTCCTTGGCTTCATCCTCGCCGAAGATGGTCGCAAGATGAGTAAGCGTTTCGGCAATGTCATCAATCCGGACGATGTCGTCGCCGAATATGGAGCCGATGCATTCCGCATCTATGAAATGTTCATGGGGCCGTTCGAGAATACGACCGCATGGAGCACTGCGTCTATCGCAGGCACGGCGCGGTTCGTGGATCGGCTCTGGCAGATACAGGATCGCGTCGCTCCTGAATCGGTTCCTGCCCTCGAGACGCTTCTTCATGAGACAATCCGCAAGGTGACGAGCGATATCGAGACGTTCAAGTTCAACACAGCAGTGAGCCAGATGATGATCTTCTTGAACGCGGTCGAAAAGGAGGGAACCATCGGCAAAGAGCAGTGGAGCATGTATCTGCGCGTGCTTGCGCCGTTTGCTCCTCATGTCACCGAGGAGCTGTGGGAGCGGATGGGAGAAATGAGCTCGATACACCTCGCGTCTTGGCCCGCCTATGACGAGGCACTCCTTGTTTCGAGTGAAAAAGAGGTAACCGTACAGGTCAACGGCAAGCGTCGAGGGGCAGTGACGCTCGCCGTAGATGCCTCTCAAGAGACTGCTGTGACCGAGGCGCTCAAACTCCCGGCCGTAGTCGCGGCGCTCGGAGGAAAAGAGCAAAAAAGGGTTGTTTTTGTACCAGGCAAGATACTTAATCTTGTGGTATAGTCACAAATATCAAGAAAGGGTTGACTTATTATAAAGCGTTTGCTATAAATTAGACCACATGACTAAGGTAAGTAAGACCGCGAAACAAACGAAGGTGAAGGGAGTTGTCTCGTTTTCTTTTGATAGTACGGCGCTCGTGAAGCGCCTCCTTGCCGCTGCTCCTGACCGCGCCCGTGAGGTGCTGATCCGCCGCTTTGGCCTTGGGACAAACGCCGAGCGTGAGACTCTCGAGGCAATCGGCGATCGCTCAAGCATCACGCGCGAGCGTGTCCGCCAGATCGAGGCAGCCGGCCTCGACGCGGTGCGTGCAAGCAAGGTTTTCAAAGAGTCGAGTGCTGCGTTTGAAGAGATTGCCCGCTACATCGACTCGCTCGGCGCTATCGTGCCCGAGGAGACGCTCCTCGCTGCGCTCGGCAAAGACGAGAAGAGCCGCAATCGTTTCCGTTTTTTCCTCGTACTCGACTCCGCTTTTTTCCGTGAACGCGAGACAAACGAATTTCTCGCCCGCTGGCATATCGACAGCGCAACCGCAAAGAATATCCATGGTGCACTCTCAAAGCTCTATGCCTCGCTCTCTGACGACGAGGTGTTGACCGAGGCAGAGCTTCTCGACCGGTTCCTTGACGAGCTCAAGAGCGTAAACGACGCATACAAGAACGAAGAGGTCTTGAAGCGTTGGCTCTCTCTCAGTAAGCATATCGGCAGCAACCCGCTCGCTGAATGGGGCCGCATGAGTGCTCCGGCGATCCGCATCAAGGGTATCCGCGACTACGCGTATCTCGCGATCAAGCGCCATGGCGAGCCGATGCACTTCTCGACGGTCGCGAAGACAATCGGCACCCTCTTCTCCAAGAAGGCGCACGTCGCGACCACGCACAACGAGCTGATCAAGGATCCTCGTTTTGTCTTGGTGGGTCGTGGGCTCTACGCACTCACCGAGTGGGGTTACAAGCCGGGTGTCGTGCGCGACGTGATCCGCGAGGCGCTTGAGAAGGGTGGTCCGATGAAGAAGGACGAGATTATCAAGCAGGTCAAGAAGGCACGTTTTGTGAAGGACAACACTATCCTCGTCAATCTCAACGACTCACGCTACTTCAAGCGCATGAAGGACGGCCGCTACTCGGCAGCCTAACCCGCTGCGCAATACACACACAATCAGCGGCGCCGTACGGCGCCGCTGATTTTGTTGATATACTAGAGCGATGTTGCCGTTTCTCCACACGCTTGAAGAGATACAGAAGACTATAACCGGCAAGATCGGTCTTCGCTTCGAACACTGGCCCGTCTTCATCCTCGGCCTTACGCTCCTCGTCATGTCGTTTATCTTCATGCCTGCGGCAGTGGGGAACGCTCTCGCGATGGCGCTCTTCGTCGCGCCGGTATGGCTGCCGTTCTTGCTCATAACCGGCGCATGGAAGTTGTGGATCGTCCTCCAGCGTTCAGAGACCATCGCCAAAACAAAATTTGTCCTCCTCGAGATCAAACCGCCCCGCAACCTAGTGAAGACGCCGCTCGCGATGGAGGCGTTTCTCTCGAGCATTCACCTGACCGGCGGCGAGGCGACGTGGTACGCGCGCTTTAAGGGTGGCACGCGCCCCTTCTGGTCGCTCGAGATCGCCTCGTTTGAGGGGCAGGTGCACTTTTTTATCTGGACCAGAGCCGCCTTCCGCAGGCTTGTCGAGTCGCAGATGTACTCGCAATATCCGGGCGTCCAGATTGTCGAAGTGCCTGACTACACACGGCTCATCTCTGCCCGATCTGAAGAGTGGGAGATTTGGGGTTGCGACTTTGTCCACACTGCTGCCGACCCGCTCCCAATCAAGACCTATATCGAGTACGGGCTCGACAAGGTGCAGAAGGAGCCGGAGCAAGTCGATCCGCTCGCGAACCTTGTCGAGTTTATGGCGTCTATCGGGAAGGGCGAGTATCTCTGGCTCCAGCTCGTTATTCGCGCCCACAAGGGTGAAAAATACGGCACGACACCAGCAGGCAACACAAGTAATAGGCTGAACGAAAAGGGGAAACCCTATACCTGGAGGGATGAAGCGGAGGAGCTGGTACAGGAGATACGCAAGAAGACGCGCGATCCCTATGTTGATATCTTTACGGGCGAGGAGCGACCCGGATTCCCGAATCCGACCAAGGGTCAGATGGAGAAGATGGCCGCGATGGAGCGCAATACCTCGAAGCTCGCCTTCGACGTGGGCGGCCGCGGTATCTATCTCGCCAAGCCCGAGCACTTCAACGGTCCGACCATCAGTCACCTTATCGCGCTCTACAAGCCTTTTAATACTGAAGGGTGGAACGGCATCAACTCTGGTGCGTGGATGAAGACCTTCGACGACTATCCGTGGGAGATTGGCGCCGAGAAGAAGAAGGACCATTATCGCCGTGAGCTCGTCGAGGCATATCGCCGCCGCCAATTCTTCTACGATCCGTTCTACGAAGGCGGCAAGCACATGAGCGATGCAATGGTCATGAGCACTGAGGAGCTCGCGACGATCTATCACATACCGTCGCGTGCGGTCGAGACACCAGGTCTCGAACGTATCACTTCAGCCACCGGCGAGGCCCCTGCAAATCTGCCGATCTAACTGGTATGGATCCCGTTAAAGACAAGAACTTGGAAAGTTCTGGCTCGCCTTTGGCGAGCGTCTCTAACGGGATGGATCTTTTCAAACGGAATCTCCCGTGGATTATCGCCTTTGCGCTCGCACTGCTTCTTGTTGCCGGGTATCGATACACCTTTTCGCCGCCGAGTGACTTCCCCTCAGGGAGTATCGTGAGTATCGCGCGTGGTGCTTCAGCGGCAGAGGTCTCACAAGAGCTTGCGAGCATGCACCTCATCAAGCACCCGCGGCTCCTGCGGCTCTTCTTCCGTATCTCGGGAACAGGCGCAGGGATACATTCAGGTGCATACCTCTTTCAATCACCAGAGAATCTGTTTGTGGTTACGTACCGGCTACTCGCCGGTGCCTACGGGCTCCCGCCAGTGCGACTGACCTTTATCGAGGGGGCAACCACGCGCGAGATGGCAGACCAGGTAGGGGAGGCGTTTCTGATACCGGCAAAAGATTTTTCCCAAGAAGCACGGCAGTATGAGGGGTACCTTTTCCCCGACACGTACCTCTTCCCGCCATCCTCTACCGTCGCGTCTATCGTCGCGACGATGCGGACAAACTTCACTGCACGCATAGCGCCGCTCATGGGAGACATTCAAGCATCGGGACACTCGCTCTCTGACACCGTGATTGTCGCTTCGCTGGTCGAGAAGGAGGCGCGCACCACTGCAAGCCGGCGCATCGTCGCCGGTATCTTGTGGAATCGTCTTGCAAAGGGTATGCCGCTCCAGGTCGATGCCGTCTTCGGCTATATCTTCAACCGCGACACCTACTCGCCCTCGTTTGCAGACCTGAAGACTGAATCCCCGTACAACCTCTATCTCCATAAAGGTCTCCCGCCAGGGCCGATAAGTAACCCGGGTCTCGACGCGCTCGACGCAGCAGTGCACCCGACAAAGACCGACTACCTCTACTACCTTACCGGCTTTGACGAGCTCATGCATTACGCCACGACCTACGCCGGCCACCAGGCGAACCAAAAAAAATACTTAAAATAGAGCTTGACAATACGTCAAGCATATGCTAGTATGGACAACGGAACGAGAGAACCTCTCACCCCCCAGTTAATTCTGGGCCATATGTGCAGTCAATTGGGAGAAGATAATGAAATTAATGCAGATGTTGCTGGCGGTTGTTGTGGTTGTATTCAGCGTGTGCGCAAGCGCAGGCGAATACGCTACGGTGATGTTCACCAAGGCGGCCGAGGTCCAGCTCGACCAGTTTCCGATTGAGGCGAAGCCGCTGTCGGCGACGCGCCAGGCAGAGCTGGGCCTACGGCCCTACGCACTGCCAAGCGACGGGATGTTCTTCGACCATCAGCGTGGAGGCAAGTTCGCCATGAAGTTGCTGAAGTCTGGCACGCTTGTACTTGTGGACAAAGACGGGATACCGCGCTACGAGGAGAAGTGTGGCAATCGCATCTTCAACCCGAAGCAGTTTGCGCCGTCGGTGCCCGCGATACCGCAACAGACATTCCAGCAGGCCTTTAGTCAGGCCGGTGGACACGAGCCGTCGGCGATAGACTCGGCGCGGGCATGGGTCAAGAGTCTGCCCGAGCCAGTCAAACTGGCGGCTCACGGGTTGGGTTGGCTAGCCGCGGTGGCATTGCTAATCGGAGTAGCAGTCATCTTGTTTGGATTACTGAGTGCTCTGGTGGGGACAGTTCGCCACAACATCAATGCCAACAACTGGCATCGCCAGACTCCGGCCGGGTGACGACCTGTACGCGTGCTCGTGCGCTCCACGAGATTAAGCTTCGCGCAATGCGAAGCTTTTTACTTTTGATAGTCGCATATCCTTATTCATAGCCGACCGTCAAAGATAAGGATATTTCGCATGTACCATCTTTTACGCTATAGCGTAAAAGATGGTACATGCAAATGAGTGGTTATCACTCTCAGTGAGAGCCTAAAGTTCTCACTGTCAGGTTGATGGCCATACATCGTTACGTGTGGTTAGATATTGTGTAATGAGGATAGATAAATATCTCAACACCAATGAAATCGAGGTGACAGGTAAGAAATTCAATATTTTCCTTGGACTAAGCCTCGGAAATAAATATTGGACGGCTGAACACATCAAAACGTTTCTCTCTTGGGCGCTTGAGCACACTAAAGAAAAAGTGGCTATTCTCATTCCGGACAAGATACAAGCGGTAAATTATGTGGTTAAAAATGACTATTCGTCGAAGCGGGCGGCGTCAGTAGCGAAGCGTAAGGGAGATGAAGTTGAAGAGATTGTTCGAAAAATCCTCGATGAGACGAACGTCCCTTTGTCAAAAGTTGAGGTGCTGCGTTGGGAACAGGTCGAGGATGAAGAATACAAGCGCATCCTCGATATTTTGTATAGTGAATTTGCATCGAACTCTGGGTTCAAGAAGGCAGTTATAGATGCTGTTAAGGACGTGTCGCACTTACAAGCGATTTGTCTAGACGAAACTCAGTATGAGCGGCTAGCGAAGTATGTTATAGACGAGATGCCTGTTTTATTGAACGGTTTCCAAGTGAACGGTGTTCGTTATAATCTGCTTCCATATCCTGGATTAGCCAAGATAGATTATTTACAAGAGGAGCTTTTGCAGAACGTTTCTTTTCCTGAAATCACGAAGCAGTTAAACATTCAGACTAGGGTGGGGTTAGTTGAAGCGTATGCTGAATAAACTTGCCGGCAAACGGATATTCGTTGGCCTCTCAGGAGGCGTGGACAGCGCGGTATCGGCTGCGCTCTTGCAGCAGGCGGAGGCGCAGGTGACCGGCGTGTTTATCAAGGGCTGGTATCCGCCGGGTATGCCCTGCACGTGGGCAGCAGAGCGACGCGATGCGATGCGGGTTGCCGCGCGTCTCCAGATCCCGTTCCTCACGCTCGACGCAAGCGTTGCGTACAAGAAGAGTGTGATTGACTATCTCGTCGCTGAATACCGTGCAGGCCGCACGCCGAACCCAGACGTCATGTGCAACAAGGAGGTTAAGTTTGGCGCGTTTTATCGCTTCGCGAAGGAGCAGGGAGCAGACGCGATCGCGACCGGACACTATCGCGCGGGCGAGAAGGATCAGAGCTACTTCCTCTGGGCTGTGCCGAAGGAGGTCCTCACTGAAACACTCTTCCCGGTCGGACATATGGAGAAGAGCGCGGTCCGCGTACTAGCAAAGCGGTTTAATATCCCGGTCGCTAAGAAGAAGGATAGTCAGGGGGTCTGCTTTCTCGGGAGTGTTTCGGTCGAGGAGTTCTTGCGTGCAGAGTTTGGGAGTGATAACCCGGCCCTCCTGTACACCCTCGGGCAGAGAGTCGGCTCCCGTGGACTGCCTGCTGAAGCCTCGGCAGAGGAGGGGCCGTGGTACGTCGTCGAAAAGGATGTTGAGAAGGGAACGATCAAAGTGTCGAAGACGCGTGCACCCTCGCAGGAGGAGATACCGTTTACCGATGCGAACTGGTTCCTTGAACCCGCGGCGGCGACTGCTGCACAGTACCGCTACCGCGGGCAGCGTGTGGCGGGGCGTATCGAGAGGAGCCGTTTCGTGAGTGCCGAACCGCTCACCGAGACCCCCACGCCCGGCCAGTCAGTTGTGTTTTATCGCGATGGCGAGCTAGTGGGAGGTGGTACTATATCCGCATGAATCCCGTTAGAAATCACGGACATGAAATCCAGTTGCTACAGGAGGTCAGCTTTTTTATTAGCCTTAATCAAGTAGGTACGGACTCTGTGCGAGGGTCCGTGTCCTATTTCTAACGGGATGAATCATATGCGCCTCTGGGTCGCGGCAACCATTATCGCGTGTGTCGTTGCGATTGGCTTCTTCCTCTCGGCACCTCGTACGAGCGACCGTGCAGAGAACACGGTTCCCTCAGTTGCTCTCGAGAGCATCCCCGAGGTCGCGATGCGCGACGTCTACAAGAAGGGCACACACACGATTACCGGCTCGCTTCTCGCGCCAAACGTTTGTACTGTCGCCTCTGCGGTAGCCACGCTTCAAGGTGCTGCCACCAGTACCGAGAGCATTCTCGTAGAGGTCTCGATGCCAGTCGACGAGGGAGTTTGCCTCCAGGTGCCGACTCGGGTAGTGTTCCAGACTACGATTGCCGCGCCCGACGATCTCCCGCTTGTTGTGACCGTCAACGGCTCTCCGGCGACCACGAGCGCACCATGACCCCGTTAGAAACTGCGTCCCCGGATTATGAATGACCATTTTGTTACCAACGAGCATGCCGAGAGGCGCAGTTCTAACGGGGCAGGCGCTCTGCCGGTCATTACGAAGGCCGACGGTTCGAGTGAGATCTTTAGTCCTGCGCGTCTCATCACCTCACTTGAGCGTTCGGGTGCTGGTGCGCACACTGCAGAACGTATTGCCGAGACGATCACCAGTACGCTCGTCCCGGGCGTCGCTTCAAAAGAGATATACTCTCGCGCCTTCGCGCTCTTGCGCAGAGAGGCGCGTCCGGTCGCTGCGCGTTACGCGCTACGCCGGGCTCTGCTCGAGCTCGGCCCTTCGGGCCACCCCTTTGAGGACTTCGTCTCGCACCTGTATCGGGCAGAGGGCTGGGAGGTCGAGACCCGCAAGATAATAAAAGGGAAGTGCGTCTCGCACGAGGTAGACTTCTACGCCTCACACGCGGGAGACGACGCGCATATTGCGGCCGAGCTGAAGTACCACAACGACCCGGGCTACAAGACTGACTTGAAGGTCGCCCTCTACGTGAAGAGTCGGTTTGACGACATCTTCACCTGCGACCCTGAGTCTCGTGCCTGTCCGATTGACCGCGGACTTCTCGTTACTAATACGAAATTCACCTCAGAAGCGATCGCCTATGCCGAGTGTTCAGGGGTTGAGTTACTTGGCTGGGGCTACCCCGTGCATGACAGCCTATTTATGCGGATGAGCCACGCAAAGGTCTATCCGATCACCACGCTGACTGGGCTCTCACGCGCCGAGCGCACGCTCCTTATCGAACACGGAGTAATCGCAGTCGACGAGATTCTCGAAGATCGACGCCGGCTCGATATCCTTCACCTTTCGAGTGAACGTGTGGGCGAACTCCTGGCTGAGGCCGAGGGGCTCCTTTCGCTTCCGCACGTGCCCTATGATACTGTTTCGGTATGACGAAGTACTTCTCCATGAGCTCTTTTGTCGCCGGCATTATGCTCGGGGTCTTGCTCACGGGGGGATGGTTCTTGAGCGGTGACTCCTCCTTTATCCCGCTCCTTGAACCTTCTTCACGCACGGCGACGACCACGACAAATTCACGAGAGAGAAGCACGGCGATCTCGGTGGCCGACCAATCCGCGGGCATGACGGTCATGGCCGAGTCTGTCACGGTACCGCCGCCTGGAGTCTGGATCGCGGTGCGCGAGGTGAACGGGAACGATCTCGGAAACGTGCTCGGTGCCGCGCGTGTCGGCGGCCCGCGCACGGCGGTCTCAATCCCGCTTTTACGTGCGACTGAACCAGGGTACACCTATGCCGTCCTCCTGTATCGCGACGATCACGACGGAGCGTTCGACCCGCTCCTCAACAGTGTCTACGTCGACTTCGATACGGGCGCGCGTGCGGTCTCCTATTTTTC
>Ga0172379_10003496_pt1 | contig 24924 bp, 28 predicted proteins | sample GrowelOW334metaG_FD_119756 | JGI IMG/M metagenome (GOLD analysis project Ga0172379, IMG submission 119756) | Groundwater microbial communities from an aquifer near a municipal landfill in Southern Ontario, Canada - Groundwater well OW334 metaG | ecosystem: Environmental > Aquatic > Deep...
CAGGTTTATACTTTAAAAAAAGGAATCAAAGACACGATCATATACGATGAAAAATTAGTAAACGAGCGTTTCAGTTTTGGTCCGGAACTTTTGCCAGACTACAAAGGTCTACGAGGAGATCCAAGTGACAATATTATAGGTATAAAAGGCATAGGGGAGAAAACTGCGACAATTTTGATCACAAAATTTGGTGGTATAGATGAAATTTATAAAGCTTTGAAGAAAAATAAAGATAAATTTAAAGAAGCAGGCATGACAGATAGAGTAATAGAGCTTCTCGTGGTAGGAGAAGAGGATGCTCGTTTCTCAAAAGTTCTCGCCACCATACGTCGTGATGCTCCTATAGATTGGAAGCTACCAGAAAAAACATGGAAAGAGTCTGTAGATATAGAAAAAGCCTCAAAACTTTTTTCTGATTTGGAATTTCGTACGATGGCAAATAAATTGAAATCTATTTTGGGAGAAAAAATTGAAAATGAAGTTGAAAAAAAGGATAAAGTAGAAAAAGATGAAGAAAAAGAAGAAATAAAAGAAAATATTTCCGAAATAAAATTACGAAAAGCTGGGATTATGCTCTGGCTCCTGAATTCTAATTTTACAGATCCGAAAATTGAAGATATTTTGGATTTTGCACGAGCAAAGGATTTTGATGGAGCGTACAAGTATTTAGAAACAGAACTTGCAAAACGAAATCTCAAAAAAGTATTTACAGATATAGAAGAGCCTTTGATACCGATAGTCGAAAAAATGAAGCAAATTGGGGTTAAAATCGACAGAAACTACTTGAAAAACCTTGGCGAAGAATATCACAAAGAACTTTCTATACTAGAAAAATCTATATGGAAAATGGCTGATCAAGAGTTTAATATTAGTTCTCCAAAACAGCTCGGTGAAATTTTGTATGTCAAACTCGGTTTGAAAACAAAAGGTCAGAAAAAAACGGCCGGTGGAGCCCTGTCTACAAAAGAATCAGAACTGGAAAAACTAGCAGAAGAACATCCGATCATAAATGATATTTTGAAATACAGAGAACTGTCTAAATTACTCGGTACATACATAGATGCGATTCCAAAATTACTAGATGAAAACTCTCGTATACATCCGACATCTATTCAGACGGGTGCTGTGACAGGTCGTATGGCAACAAAAGATCCTAGCATTCAAAATATTCCAAACAAAACTGATCTCGGCAGAAAAATTCGTAATGCTTTTATAGCAGAAGAAGGTTTTAAACTCGTTGCTTTTGATTATTCTCAAATAGAATTACGTATTGCAGCGTTTCTATCTGGTGATGAAAAATTTATAGACATATTTAGACGAGGCGAGGATGTCCATGCAGCTGTTGCGTCACAAGTTTTTGGTGTACCTGTAGATAAAATAACAAAAGCCATGAGAACGCAGGCAAAAGTTATAAATTTCGGTGTTATGTATGGTATGGGAGTGAATGCTTTGCGTGCAAATCTCGGTACCGATCGTGCTACAGCTCAAAAATTTTACAACGAATACTTTGAAAAATTTTCTGGCCTGCGAGATTATTTGGAAAAAGTAAAAATTGAAGCCGCTCAAAGGGGTTTTACAGAAACTTTCTTCGGGCGACGCAGATATTTCGAAGGGCTCAAATCAAAATTACCTTTTATACGCGCCGCCGCCGAAAGAATGGCTATAAATGCACCGATTCAGGGAACAGAAGCTGATATTGTAAAACTCGCAATGATTCGTATAAACGATTATTTACAAAAAGAGAATTTTGGAGACAGTGTGCGTATGTTGATGCAGGTTCACGACGAAATTGTGTTTGAGGTCCGTAATAGTATAATTTCCAAAATAGAGCCTAAAATAAGGGAAATTATGGAAAGTATCATATCTCCAAAAGATATTTCTGGTATAAAAATCATTGCAGATGCAAAAGTCGGTGATAATTGGGGAGAGATGGAAAAGATGAAATAAAATTCAATATGATTTACGTAATCTATGGAACGGATATAGAAAAAGCTCGTGAGAAATCTCACGCTCTGTTTGAAGCATTAAAAAACAAAAAACCAGATGCCTCTGCCGGTACTTTGACGAGTGAGCAGGTAACTTTGGATAAACTAGAAGAGCTCACACAATCTCAAGGTCTCTTTGAAAACAAACAAATCGTTTTTATGGATCGCACACTTGAAAACAAAGACGTAAGAGAAATAATTTTGGAAAAAATCGACGCTATAGCAGAGTCACCAAACATATTTATATTTTTTGAAGGTAAACTCACAAAAGAAGTTCTAAAAAAACTCGAAAAGAAAGCAGAAAAAGTCACGGAATATATCCTCGATACTGAAACACCAAAAGAATCATCAAATTTCTTTGCTCTGGCAGACGCTTTAGGCTCTCGCGACAAGAAAAAGCTTTGGACTCTATATCGAGACGCGATAGATCACGATGCAGTACCCGAAGAAATTCATGGCATATTGTTTTGGCAGGCCAAATCTCTGGCTTTAGCATCGAAAACTTCTAGTGCCAGCGAGTCAGGACTCAATCCTTTTGTTTATGGTAAAGCAAAACGTTTCCTATCAAATTGGAAAGTTGATGAAATAGATATGATGCTCTCAAATTTGGTTCATATGTATCACAAAGCGCACAGAGGGGAAGTAGATTTCGAGATAGAGCTCGAAAAATTTACACTCGACATATAACGTGGTATTATCGTTTTTGCTATTCAGTCTAGCGGTTTACCAGCGTTTTATAGCAATCCGCCCATAGCTCAGTTGGTAGAGCAGCTCCCTTTTAAGGAGAAGGTCGTTGGTTCGATTCCAACTGGGCGGACAAAATTTTACACTATAATTACCAACACTTTTTGGTGTATTTTTGTGTAGACCCAAAGTAGAATCGAATATTTTTTTAATTTCCATGCTATTTTTTAACTCTAAAATACCATATGAAATAACACATGGTATTTTCCATGTGTTATTGAAATTAAGTCTCTGAAAAATCCAAACCAAGTGAGACTTACAGTAGGGTTTTGTTAGCGACCTGCTTTACAAGCTGGTCTGACACAACAATGTTCACCTCTCATACAAATATTACATGTGCAGTAACAACGAGAAGCACGCTCAACTCGTCGCTTCTGTCTATCAGATCTCATTGGATTACATGTGATGTTACAAGCGGGGCCAACACCACAATGTGTTCCACTAAAACATAAATTACAAGTACAATAACATCCTTGGGCCATACTTCCTCCTAGTTGTTTGATTATTCTTCTTGAAAGCAATTACACCTGTGTTTGTACAAGAAGATCTTTATTCATATCTATCATGCAATGGTAAGTTAGTCAATCTTAGCGTAATCCTCCATAACCTCGGCATTATTCATAGCCTTGATGAAAAGCAGTCTGTTGTATAGACTCTGCATATAATGAAAAAAATAGAAAAAAGGGGAAAGGCGGAAAAAAGGGAAATTTTTCTTTTGCTTCACAATATCCGCTCTGTATATAATGTGGGGGCTATATTCAGGACTGCGGATGCGGTGGGGGTGTCGAAAATAATTTTGTCTGGTTATACGCCTACACCACTTGACCGTTTCAGAAACGCTAGAAAAGACTTTGCAAAATGCTCTCTGGGGGCGGAGAAAAATGTTGCTTGGGAGTATATAAAAACTCCTGCAAAAACCTTGGTTGTGTTGAAAAAGGGAGGGTTTGAAATAATTTCAGTAGAACAGTCGAAAAATTCTGTGGATTATAAAAAAGTAAAACCAAAAGGAAAAAGTTTGGTGATTTTTGGCACAGAGGTCTCTGGTATTTCTAAATCTATTTTGGAAAAATCTGATATTATTGCGGAAATTCCAATGAAAGGCAAAAAAGAGTCTTTAAATGTTTCAGTTTCGGCAGGTATTGTACTCTACAGGTGGTTTGATCAATAATTAATTGAGTCTAATGTCTCGCCAGCGCTATTCATGAGTCGGATAATCTCGTTTTTGTTTTGCCAGAGCTCTGTTGATTGATTCAAAAATAGTCGCCATTCTTTTTTCAAGAAATTTTCATCTGTTTTGTGATTGGCTACGCAAGCATTGTAGTTTAATTTTTCTGCGAGAAAGTTTACACACGATTCTGATAGAGTTCTGGGTAGAGAGCCCTGATATATTCTGCATCGAGGAATTTTTTCTACTAAATCCAGACACACCGAGTCGCTATATGGTCCATATTTTTTTAATTCATCAACTGGATCAGGACAATTTTTTTCTAAATCAGGAACGTAATCTTGGAATTGATCGAGATATCCTGAACACATGTTTACACGAAAAGAATTTCCTATAGGAGAACGACCGGTTGTGATATAGGCCCTATTATTTGCTGATAGATAGACATTTTCTTTCTCCATTGTTGTTCCTAATACAGCTATTTTTACAGCTTTTGGTATGAGTATGGCTGTGTTTTGGCTAGAGCTACGGAGAATGAGATCCGACAATAAGACGGAATTTTTTATAGAATTATCAGCCTCTACAACCAAATATTCTTTATTAGGATCAGATTCTTTGGCTTTTCCAATACCGTCAAAGAATATATTTTTTAAAGTTTTTACAATCACTATAGTTGGTTTTGTTTCTTCTGCTTTTTTAGATTCGTCAAAAAATCCTGAAATCAAATTTTCGGCTTTTCTGAGTAGATTTCCAGGAGTTTGTGACAGGTTTAAAGTTTCTGGAGTATCTGAATCACCTCCAGCATAATATTTTCCATACACACGGCCACTATCGAGAGGGGCGAGGGGTTTTATATAGGCACCTTCGTGTGCACTGGGGCTTTCTGTGCCACCTGTAAAAAACCATATTACACCTAGTCCAAATAAGCCCCATATAAGCCACGCAAATTCACCATGAAATCCTTTTAAAAAGTCCATAACCTATATCATATATTATTTTCAACTAATTTTCCGAAGCAGTTTCTGGTGTTTATCGCAAAAATGAGCACTCCTACCACCGATTTTTATACGAACAATTTTTCCAGTACAGCCTCTTTTTGTACATTTTTCTCCAGTTTTCCTATAGGCATTATGCTTTTCCTGGAATTTTCCTCTTTCTCCCAAAATATTTCTGTAATCAGACATAGAATCACCACCAAAATCTATGCCACTCTCCAGAGTTTCTCTTATAACCTTCCAGATTATTGGCCAAAATTTAGCGGAAATATTTTTTACTTTCTCGAGAGGATGTATACCGGCTCTCCAGAGAATTTCATCAGAATATATATTACCTATGCCAGAAATTATTTCTGGATTCATCATGACCTGTTTTATGGGACTATTTGGTTTTTTTAATAAAGCTTGTTTCAAAGAGTCTGATGTAAATTTTTTATCGAGAGGTTCCGGACCATGACTAGATAAATGATCCGATTCATGAATTTTTTCTGTATCTCCTATAGTGACTTTTGCAAATTTTCTGGTGTCACACAAAACTAAGCAGTTTCCATTTGAGAGGGAAAAGACCAAATGAATAAATCTGTTATAAGGATCATCTCGCAGGGGTCCTGATTCTATTGCAATCCAACCTCTGCCAGACTTTTTATATTTTCCATACATCACATGACCGGTCATTTTCATGTGAATGATTATAGTCTTGCCACTCGAGAGATTAATCAAAATATTTTTGCCACGTCTGTCTGATTTCAAAATTTTTGAACCAATAATGCTCTTACGAAATTTTTTAAAAAATTCAGGATTTTTTATATTATCTTTTCCTGCATGATACAGACTGTTGTAATCCGTCCAGACGTCCAAAATAGACAAACCGGAGACATGTTTGTTTATTCCATTTACAGTGGTTTGTACTTCGGGTAATTCTGGCATGGTTTTAATTTACGCTCTTTTCTTTAGATTCAAAAGTTCTTCTCGCACAACTTCAGCATCGCTCCAAGGAATTTTAGAATTATTTGGACCCATGATATATGGATCGGTACCTTTGCCTGTAATCAAGACAGAATCCCCAACTGAGGCTAAAGATAGCGCTAATTTGATAGCTTCTCGACGATCCATAATTACACGAGGCTTCTTTTCTGTAATCGCTCCGGCCATATCTCTGACAATTTGCATCGGATCGTCATCATAAGGGTCCTCGTTTGTGAGAATAATTTCATCACATTCTCTCTCGGCAATTTTTGCCATCTCATCTCTCTTCCAAACATCACGTCCACCACCGGTATTTCCTAGTACACAAATTCTGCGCGTGCCTTTGAATACACGATAAAATTTTTCCAGAGAGTCAGGTGTGTGAGCATAGTCGACTACAACTGTGAAATTTTGACCCCCATCTATTTTTTCTACTCTACCCGGTATCAAATTTAATTTTTCTATAGCTTTTTTAATTGTTTCTAGAGAAATATCCTGAGTTTCTGCAAATTTTATTGCCGCGAGCGTGTTTAATACATTGAATTCACCAGAAAGAGGAGATTTAATCATAATTCCTTTATATGTCATAGCAAAACCTTCCCTGAATACGTTACATGGTTTGGTTTCGTTGATAGAATATTCGTATTTTTTTATGAAATTTTTTGCTAAAAATTTTGCAGATACTGGATCATCCGAATTTGTGATCAAGATCGTTGGTTTTTTATTTGATTTTACGACTGTATCTGCTATCGAAAGTTTTGCTTCAATATAATTTTCATAAGAACCGTGGGCTTCTATATGTTCAGGAGCGATATTTGTAAATATGAGTGCATCAAAATCTATAAATTTTTGTCTATGTAGAAGTGCGCCCTGCGAAGTGGTTTCCATAATGGCATAACCACATCCGTTGTTTACAGCTTGGCGTAAAAATTTCTGTATAAAGAATCTACCAGGCATAGACATTTTATATAAATTTGGTTTAGAAGACGGCCCAACTTTTAAACGAATTGTATTTGATAGAGCAGTTTTATATCCAGCTTCTTCTAAAATTGCGTTTACAATTTCAGTCACAGATGTTTTGCCTTTTGTTCCGGTTACGGCGATTACTTTTATTTTTCTAGATGGAAAACCATAGAAAATAGCGCTCAATAGAGCGATAGTATAGTGATACGTGGGTTGTATCCAACTAAAAAAACTTTCAGGAATGATTTTTTTAATTTTAAATAAAATTGTATCTAACATTATTTTCCTAGTAGTTTAAGTGCCTTTTTAACACGTTCACCCGTGTCTGTCACTGATTGATCTACTGATTTCAAAGCCTCACGTGCTTCTTTGTGGCCATAACCGAGAGCTTTCAGGGCTTCGAGTGCATCGACTTCATCACGTAGAGAAATTCCAGATTCTTCTTCCGCGCCAAACTTACCTTTTAGTTCCAATACAATTTTATCTGCGATTTTTTTGCCGACACCGGAAACTTTTGTCAGATGGGAAGTGTCGCCTGTGGAAACTGCTTTTCTGATATTTGAAACACTAGATACATTCAAAATACCGAGAGCGGTTTTTGGTCCAATACCAGAAATGGAAATCAAAAGCTCAAAAAAATTAAGTTCATCTTTTTCGGGGAAGCCATAGAGGGTCTGAGAATCTTCGCGTACAGCCAAATGTGTCCAGAGGATTACCTGACCGCCTTCTCGTAATTTCTCCATGGTCGAGCCGGTTACAAAAACTTTGTAACCCAAGCCATTTACGGTAATAACAACCGATCGTTCCTCTTTATCTAATACTGTTCCTTGTATATGAGTTATCACGTCTAAATTATAGCGAATTAGTGAAATAAATGCTTTTTATTGCATTTTCTCTGGCTTTTTGATACTGTGACGTCCACATATGGCAATTACATCAAGTGCAAAGAAAGCTCTCCGCGCATCGAAACATAAGCGCGTATTCAACATCCGACATCGCGATGCTGTCAGTGAAATTACAAAGCAAATAAAAAAACTAGTAACTGCAGGCAATCACGACGAAGCTATGAAACTACTCCCAGAAGCTTATTCAGAAATAGACAAATCAGCGAAAACAAATTTTATAAAGCCGAATACAGCGGCCCGTAAAAAGTCTCGTCTTTCGGCAATGATAAAGAAGGTAAAATAAAGTATCATTACTCTAAGTTCCCGTCGTTCAATGGATAGGACACTTCCCTGCGAAGGAAGAAATGCAGGTTCGATTCCTGCTGGGAACACCAATTGCGTTTTAGTTTTTTAGTCTAGAAACCGAGGCGATCGAATATCGTCTGCATTAATCCTTGTTCAAAAACTTCTTCCTTTAGATGGGTTGAAAGAAAAGAATGAAGTTCGTCAGTATTTTCTGTTGCTAGTGGCATGGCGATGAGGGGGATAATAACTTTCTTTGATTTTATTATGAGTTTTGGTCCGTTGTGATGTTCCAAATCCATAAAAAAAGATTCCAATCCTGTATATGGGTAGAGAGTTTTGTCGACAGCGATACCTTTGTCGCTCACATCTACGGTGATCATGTCTGGTTTGCGAGAAGCAAACATGGTGAGGGTAAAAGCTCCTAGCCCTATGACGGCGCCAAACAAAACATTTCCGAAAATAATAGACGTCACGACGAGAGCGGTGGAAATAATACCAACAGTCCAATACCAATCTGTACTTTTCTTTTTATATGGATACTCTGGCGCCTGCCACGAGAAGTTTTTCATAGAGAAATTATATCACGCAAAAATTTTATACCTTTGCTAGGAATCGTACTTTATTGTAAGTTGTAGTGTACAAGGAGGCGTGGCTCGAGTGGTTGAAGGCACCGCTCTTGAAAAGCGGAACCCGGGCAACTGGGTCGTGAGTTCGAATCTCACCGCCTCCGCACAATTGAAAGTGTTATTATAAGTTTCTGGTCAAATGACGAAAACACACACAAAAATCAAAATTGGCCTTATTTTTAGGGCTTTATGGCAGGGTGTCAGACCTTATAAACTTTTGTTTTGGGCCTGTACTGTCTTTTATATTATCGGGGAGTTATTTGGTGTAATTGTTCCAATTTATTACAAAAAATTCTTTGATATATTGGGAAACTTTTCTGACAAGGCGTCCGCGGCAGAACTTCTCATACATACCATATATATTATTGCTCTCATACACGGAATAATTTGGATTGCCTATCGTGTGGCGGTGTTTGGGTCGAGCGCCATGCAATCGAAAGTTATGGCCAAACTCAAACAAAACTCTTTTGATTATGTGATGCTCCACTCATACGGTTTTTTTGCCAACAATTTTACGGGGAGTCTGGTGCAAAAAATAAACCGTTTTAGTCGCGCTTTTGAACGTCTATCCGATACTCTCTTTTTTCAAATCATTCCTCTCGCTATTACCACTATAGGTGCGATTATTGTCACTTGGATGCAAGCTCGATTCATTGCTTTTATTATTTTTGGTTGGATTATGTTCTTTGGTCTTTTCAACTTCTTTTTTTCCAGATGGAAAATCAAATATGATGTTGCTTCTGCCGCTGCTGATTCCAAAACCACAGGATTTCTTTCCGATAATATTACAAACCATAATACTGTTAGTCTCTTTACGGGTTATATGTTTGAAGTTTTGGGTTTCAAATCTGTCACAAACGATCAGGCGCATAAACAACGTCTCACTTGGGATTTGAGTTCTGTCATAGATTCTGTTCAGGTTCTCCTCATCTTTGTTGTTGAATTTGCCATTTTTTATTACGCTATTTTTCTTTGGCAGAAAGGTGTCGTCACTGTGGGTACATTTGTTTTGTTTCAAGTCTATGTCATTAGTCTTGCTCATCAACTTTGGGGCTTGAGCAGAATAATCAGAAATATTTACGAGAGTGTAGCTGATGCGAAAGAAATGGTTGAGATTTTAGATTTACCTCATGAAATAAAAGACATATCCGGCGCGGAAGCGATAAAAATTGTACACGGAGAGGTAGAATTTAAAAATGTAAACTTTAGGTTTAATGAAAATAAAAATGTTTTGCATGATATGAATCTGATTATAAAGTCAGGCGAGAAATTGGCGCTCATAGGACCATCTGGTGCCGGAAAAACGACCATAGTTCGCCTTATTTTGCGCCTTTATGATACTTCTTCTGGTAGTATTCTAATAGACGGAATTGATATAGGAAAAGTGACCCAAGAAAGTTTGCGTGAGAATGTGAGTCTGGTACCCCAAGATCCTGTGCTCTTTCATCGTACTCTCATGGATAACATTCGTTATGGCAAAAGAGATGCGACTGATGAAGAAGTTATGCGTGCAGCTCGTCTCGCTCACTGCGATGAGTTTATAGAAAACCTGCCAAACAAATATCAGACTTTTGTGGGAGAAAGAGGAATAAAGCTTTCTGGTGGCGAGCGTCAGAGAGTGGCGATTGCTCGAGCAATTCTCAAGAACGCTCCTATATTAATATTAGACGAGGCGACATCAAGTCTGGACTCTCATTCGGAAAGTTTAATTCAAGATGCTTTGGATACTTTGATGAAAGGCAAAACAACTATTGTCGTTGCACACAGACTTTCGACAATTCGAAAAATGGATCGCATTGTTGTCATAGAAGGGGGTAAAATAAAAGAACATGGTTCTCATAACGATCTCTTAAAAACAGAAGGTGGTTTATATAAAGATCTCTGGAATTTACAGGCGGGAGGATTCATAAAATAAAAACAAAATGAGACTTTTAGGAATAGATTATGGAAAAAAGAGAGTAGGAATTGCCATTACGGATGACTCGGGTATGATGGCGTTTCCAAAAGCAGTTTTACCGAATGATAATTTTTTGTTTAGTGAAATAAAAAATTTGGTGGAGGGACATAAAGTAGAAAAAATTATTCTAGGTGAGTCAAAAGACTACAAAATGAATGACAATCCCATAATGTCTCGCATAAAAGCCTTTAAAAACGAGCTGGAGAGGGATTTGGGACTACCTGTGATATATGAGCCGGAAATTTTATCCAGTCACCAGGCCGCTCATTTTCAGGGAAAAACAGATATGATAGATGCATCCGCCGCTTCAATAATATTGCAGAGTTATATAGACAGGATAAAAAACCAAAATAAAAAATAAAAATATGATCACATACGAAGATTTTGCAAAAGTAGAAATAAAAGTAGGAAAAATTTTATCGGCTGAATCCATAGCCAACTCAAACAAACTTTTAAAGCTCTCTGTTGATTTTGCCGAAGGCGAACCGAGAGTTCCGCGCACTATTTTGTCTGGTATTGCAAAATATTTCCCAGATATACAGGTTTTGGTGGGCAAAAAATGCATGTTTGTCACAAATCTCGAACCTAGACCGATGATGGGAACGGAATCGAATGGTATGATACTCGCAGTCTCTACAGAAGATGGAAAATTTTCTCTATTAGAGCCGAATTCAGAAATTCCAGAGGGAACAAAAGCTAGATAAATTTATGTTGCAATATATTAATCCAGAATTTCTCATAACAACTCTCGGTTTTGCGGGTATTTTGGCTATAGTTTTTGCCGAATCAGGATTGTTTTTTGGATTTTTTTTACCGGGTGATTCGTTACTCTTTACTGCCGGACTTTTTGCTTCTCAAGGATATTTTCATATTACATGGCTTCTCGTTGGTATATCGATTGCGGCAATATTAGGTGACAGTGTTGGTTATACTTTTGGAAAGAAAATTGGCCCGGCAATTTTTTCACGTGAAGATTCTTTTTTCTTTCATAAGAGACATATTGAAGAGGCTAAAATTTTCTATGAAAAATATGGTGTCAAAACCATAATATTGGCCCGTTTCATACCCATAATTCGTACATTTGCTCCTATTGTCGCTGGAGTTGGTGCTATGAAATACAGAACTTTCATAACTTACAACGTGATTGGTGGCATATTGTGGACCCTATTACTTACCCTTTCTGGCTATTTTTTTGGTTCAATATTTCCAGAAACGAAAAAATATCTTGATTTGATAATAATTGGAATCATTTTGGTATCTTTTATTCCCGTAATAATAGAGTGGGTAAAGGCAAGAAGGGTATAGTATACTGTGTCTGTGATTACATCGGCGAAAAACTTTCTGGCCAGAGCTTTTCCTGTACCAAAGTTTCTCTTGCTCTCCAATATCTCCGTTTCTATATCAGACGGTGAGTTATCTTTCTTTGAATTTGAAAGCTCTGGTGGCAAACTCTTACCCAAGGCACACGGGAAAAAATCAATCCCATTGATTCGTCTTGGAACGATAAACGAAAAACAAAAATCGGAAACAATTTCAGCACTGAAATCTTTTGTTAATGAGCAGAAAATTTCTCTAGTTCATGTATTAATTCACGAAGGAGACACTTATGTCTTTAGATTGACGGTGCCAACTGTAAACAGAGAAGAATTAAAGTTCGCAATAGAGTCGGTGTTGGAAGAAAACGTGCCTATACCACCTGCCGAAGCTTCTTTTGAATACGATATTGTTTCTGTTGATAATGTCCGTGGAGAGACATCTGTCGCTGTGTCTGTAATTTCTGAAAAAATTATTAACGACTATAATAATTTGTTTTCTCAAGGTGGTTTGGTTCCTATAGCTTTTGAAACAGAAGCTAGAGCGCTAGCTAGAGCCATATTTTCTCCAGAAGAGAAAGGTGTGTCTTTGGTTCTCGCTATAAAACCAAGTCATTCTATTATTTGTATAACTGAAAATGGTCGTGTGGTTTTCAGTTCCTCTATTGATTTAGGTTCTTTAGATATAAACAAAGCGATAGCAAAAACTTTTGATGTGACACCAGAAGTTGCAATAGACATGAAAAAACAACATGTATCTGGCGATGGGGCGGACACTTCCGTTTTCGATGCTAGTTTACCTGTATTTTCTTCATTTCATGATGAAATTGGAAAAGTTTTAGTTTTTTGGAAAACGCAAGAAAAGAAAATAAAAGATTTTCAAAATATCTCACGGATTATTTTAGTTGGTAGTGATTCGATTGTGTCTAGTTTTGCTAGATATGTATCGATTTCTTTCAAGTTACCAGCTGTTGTCGGATCTGTTTGGACAAACGTTTTATCTGTGGAAGAAACAATTCCAGATTTATCTTTAAAAGATTCTCTGGATTATGGTTCATCAATAGGGGCATTATTACCATGATATTTACTTTTTTAAAAGGAGAATACGCAAAAAAAATAATCGGTGAATATCGAAAGAGACTTTTTATTCTCTGTCTCGGGTTGGCAATTCTCTTTTCTTTTTCTTTGATTGGACTGATTTTGCCAGCTTTTATATCCATGTCATCAGAAAAAGAAGTATTAATTTTGGAAAAACAATCTTTTTCTAAAAAAACCACAAATGACAATCAGGGTGAAATAGAAAAAGAGTTAAAAAATATAAAAGAGATGATTACTGTACTGGCTCTAGATAACACAGCAAATCCTATTACGTCTGTTTTAGAAAGGGTTCTTTTAGAGAAAGGTTCGGGTATTATACTTCAATCAATTTCTCTAGAAAGAAAAAAGGATTTTTGGGCCGTATCTCTGGGAGGCAAGGCTCTGTCTAGAGAAGCTCTGGTAGATTTCTCGAAAAAACTCGAAACAACACCATCTCTCTCGGATGTCGATTTACCAGTGTCTAGTTTGGCAAAAAATAGTGACATTCCTTTTTCTATAACCCTGCATTCTGCTTTTGATATATGAAAAACAAAACCTTAAAAACATTTTTTCTTTGGATCTTGGCTCTAACATTTATTGGTGCTGTTATTCTATGGGGGTATTTACTTTTTGAGACATATTCTCTAAAAACTGAAATTAATTCGATTAAATCAGAGATTTCCGCTACTGCCGGTCGTGAATTATATTTAAATTCTGTAAAAAATTTACTCCGAGATATGGATGATAAATTAAAATCCATAAAAGACAGATTTATAACTGAAGATAAAATTCCTGTTTTTATAGAATTTTTAGAAGATGAAGCGAGTTTACATGGAATTAAAGCTGATTTGAGTAGTATCGCTATCGATCCATTATCAAAAAATGCAACTTTTCGTATTTTGCGTGTGCATATAAACGGTTTGGGTTCCTGGGAAGAATTGATTTCCTTTGTTCATTCTCTAGATACAATGAAATATGCTGCACGAATAGAAAAAATAAATTTTTCTAAATCTGCCAAAGATTCTGATTGGAATGTTTCTATGGATATTTCTCAAAATATAAAATGAAAAAATTAATTACGAAATTTAATTTGTCTATTGGGTCTATAAAAAATATTGGGAGAAATCCATCTATAGATTGGCGTCTTTCTATAATTTGTTTCGCTATAATATTGATTATTTTTATAATAATTCATTTATATATTTACAGTGATTTTTCATTAAAAAACCAAAATAACGGAGGTCAAAACGTGTCGACAGAATTTCTGAATAGGGAAAATGTAAATAATATTGTAAAAGAACTCGAAGAAAAAGATCTCGACACAACTCTCATTCCCGACAAAGCGTTAAACGATCCATCTATCTAATACTAATACTTGCCTAAATGTCCCCTCGGTTGGAATCGAACCAACATCGACGGCTTAGAAGTCCGCAGTTCTGATCCATTGAACTACGAGGGGTCTTCTGATTAATCGGCCTGTGCGCCCTGAGGGACTTGAACCCCCGACCTCGATGGTGTAAACATCTTGCTCTACCAACTGAGCTAAGGGCGCATATTGATTTTTCGGAATTGCTCAGTATTTATAGCCTATTTCTTGCATCTCTTCAAGCGCTGTGTTAGATTAACGGCCTATGGAAAGCAAAGTTATTACATCTCCAATAGACATGAAATCTAGAAAATCTCTAGGTTTGCGCTCTGGTGATACTGTTCGCGTATGGCAGAAAATCAAAGAGGGTGACAAATCACGCCTTCAGGCTTTTGAAGGTTTGATTCTATCCAGAAAACATGGCGATGAAGCTGGTGCGACTTTCACTGTTCGTAAAGTTGTCGATGGTGTCGGTGTCGAGAGAATTTTTCCTCTCTATTCTCCAGTCATAGATGAAATCGAAATTGTCCGCCGATCAAAAGTTCGTCGTTCAAAACTCTACTTTATTCGTGAAAAAGCAACCAAAGAAATCCGTCGCCAGATGAGAAATCTCCGAACAGACAAAACGCAAAATACAGACGTCGTCAAAGCTCCAAAAGTAGAAGAAAAGAAAGAAGAGGTTGCGAAATAGTAATAAAAAAATCACAAAGAGCGATTTTTTCTACCAATTATTGGTATACGCTATTACCTTGAGTAGGGTATAATTTGTCTATGGGAGAACGAGGTCCAAAACCAAAAAGGAAGGTAAATATAAGGTGGTCGCCTAATTTTGCTTATGCTATAGGGCTTATCGCGACCGACGGTAATCTATCGAAAGATGGTAGGCATATATCTTTTACATCTAAAGATAGAGAACAAATAAATAATTTTTTATTTGGTTTGAAAACTGATGTACTGGTTAGTAAAAACATTTCGGGAAATAAAAAAGGTGTTTGTTATAGAGTTCAATTTTCTGATATCATTTTTTATAAATTTTTAAATTCAATAGGTCTATTTTCAAATAAATCTAAAACTATAGGTGAAATTAATATTCCACCCAAATATTTTTTTGATTTTTTACGGGGATGCTTTGATGGTGATGGGACAATTTATTCATATTGGGACAATAGATGGAAAAATAGTTTTATGTTTTATATATCATTTGCAACGGCAAGCTTGGATTTTATGAATTGGTTGAGATTTGAGATTAAAAAACTTTTATTTATTTCTGGACATGTCAAAAAAGATGGAAGAGGATCTACTTATCAACTTACATATGCAAAGAAAGATTCAGAGATAATATTAAAGAAAATGTACAGAAGTGTTGGTGGGCTTTGTTTATCTAGAAAAAAGTTGAAAACCATGTCGATTTTAGCTATAGTTGGCAAGCGGTTATGATAAATTATTGACGATTCGGTAATGCACGAGTGGTGAAATTGGCAGACACGCAGCCTTGAGGTGGCTGTGCCCTCACGGGTGTGGAGGTTCAAGTCCTCTCTCGTGCACAGAAAAAGAACAGCGAAAGTTGTCTTTTTTATTATTAATTTCTTTTTCAAAAATTGATGAAAGCAAAATACGTTTATTTTTTCGGTAATGGTAAGGCAGAGGGTAATGGAAAAATGAAAGATATTCTAGGAGGCAAGGGTGCTGGGCTCGCGGAAATGACCAACGGCAAAATACCAGTTCCACCAGGTTTTACGATTACAACGGAAGTTTGCAATCTTTTTTATGAGAATGGCAAAAAATTGCCAAACGGACTTGTGCCACAAATGAAAGAGGCCATAACAAAGGTTGAAAAAGTCGCTGGAAAAAAATTTGGGGATGACAAAAATCCTCTTCTCGTTTCTGTTCGAAGTGGGGCGAGGTTTTCTATGCCCGGCATGATGGATACGATTTTGAACTTGGGTCTAAACACCAAAACTGTCACTGCTCTCATAAATAAAACCAAAAATCCACGTTTTGTTTATGATACTTATCGTCGATTTATTCAAATGTTTGGAAATGTCGTTTTGGATCTCAAAAAAGAGGATTTTGAAAAAATTCTCACAGATAAAAAAGAAAGTCTAAAAATAAAATTAGACACAGACCTACGTGAAGAAGATTTGCAAGATTTGATCAAAAAATACAAGAAATTTGTAAAAGAAGAAATCAACGAAGAATTTCCAGAGGACGTGTTTACCCAGCTTGAAATGGCGCGCGATGCGGTTTTCAAGAGCTGGAATAGTCCTAGGGCTATTACTTATAGACGTTTAAATAAAATTGCTGATAATTTAGGTACAGCTGTGAATGTACAAGCCATGGTTTTTGGAAATATGGGAGAAGATTGTGCAACTGGTGTAGGGTTTACCAGAAATCCTTCAACCGGAGAAAATAAATTTTATGGCGAATATCTCACAAACGCCCAAGGCGAGGATGTTGTCGCTGGTGTCCGCACACCTCATCCCATAGATGATTTAAAGAAAGAAATGCCAAAGGCATATAAAGAGCTTCGTGAAATAACCACACGTCTGGAAAAACACTACAGAGATGTTCAGGACTTTGAGTTCACTATAGAATCAAACAAGCTTTACATGCTTCAGACTAGAAGTGGCAAAAGGACAGCTCAAGCGGCGGTTAAAATTGCTATGGATATGGTGAGAGAGGGGCTTATTACCGAAGAAGAAGCGATTATGCGTGTAGAACCAAGTCAACTTGACCAACTTCTCCATCCAATTTTGGATCCAAAAGCCAAACTAAATATTATTGCCAAAGGTTTACCAGCATCTCCAGGAGCGGCTGTCGGTCGTGTGGTCTTTACGTCAGAAAAAGCGGTCTCTTTTGGTGGTAAAGAGAAAATCGTATTGGTCAGAACAGAAACTTGTCCAGATGATATTGAGGGTATGAATGTGAGTGAAGGAATTTTGACTGCTCGTGGAGGAATGACATCACATGCGGCTGTGGTCGCTCGTGGTATGGGTAAATGTTGTGTTTCCGGTTGTGAAAATGTAAAAGTCGATGAACATAAAAAAATTCTAAAAATTGGTGAGCATATTATCAAAGAGGGTGATTGGATTACACTCAATGGCAGTACAGGTGATGTTATTTTGGGTAAAGTAAATACAATTGAAGCTGGACTTTCCGGCGAGTTCGGTAAATTTATGAAAATTGTAAATGGAATCCGTCGTCTGAAAGTTCGCGCCAATGCTGATATTCCGAGAGATGCAAAGGTTGCAAGATCTTTTGGTGCGGAAGGTGTCGGACTCTGTCGTACGGAGCATATGTTTTTTGACAAGGAGAGATTGCCGTTTATGCAGGAAATGATTATTGCTGATGATGAAACTTCTAGGAGAAAAGCTTTAGCAAAACTTTTGCCATTTCAGAAGGAAGATTTTAAGGGTCTGTTTAGAGAAATGAAAGGATATGCGGTCACTATCAGAACAATTGATCCACCACTCCATGAATTTCTTCCAAAAACAAAAGCTGATGTAATTGCTCTCTCCAAAAAAATCGGTATACCTGTAGAAAAAATTGAGGCTAAATCAGAAGAATTGCACGAATTTAATCCTATGCTCGGACATCGTGGATGTCGCCTAGGTATTACTTATCCTGAAATTACAGAAATGCAGGCCCGCGCGATCATGAGTGCCGCTTGCGAACTCTACAAAGAGGAAAAAATAAAAGTTGTTCCAGAGATTATGATTCCTCTGGTTGGCAATGTCGCGGAATTGAAAAATCAGAAAAATGTTGTGATAGAAGCAGTCGAAGCTGTGATGAAAGAATATAAAGTGAAACTCGATTACAAAATTGGTACAATGATTGAAGTTCCTCGCGCTGCTGTCACAGCAGAAATTATAGCGACAGAAGCAGACTTTTTCTCTTTCGGCACGAATGATCTCACTCAAATGGGCATGGGTTTCTCTCGAGATGATTCTGGAAAATTCATAAAAGTTTATTTGGAAAAGAAAATTTTTGCATCTGATCCATTTCAGACGTTGGACCAAGATGGTGTGGGTAGACTCATAAAAATGGGTATAGAGGGTGGTAGAAAAACAAAGAAAAATTTAAAGACCGGTATTTGTGGGGAACACGGTGGCGATCCGGAAAGTATAAAATTCTGTCACAGAGTCGGTATGGATTATGTCAGTTGTTCTCCTTATCGTGTTCCTATTGCATGTCTCGCTGCCGCCCAAGCTGTGATAGAAGAAAAAAATAATTAAAGCTCGATTTTATGGTCTAAATTTGATATAACAAGACCTGTCGGTCTTGTATGGTGATTATGGTGTAGCGGTAGCACGGTTCCCTGTGGAGGAATCGGTTCGGGTTCAACTCCCGATAATCACCCAATTTAGGTCTTATTATAATATTAGATTCCGTGTTGTTTTCAACGGTTTTTTTAGAATTGTGGTTTTTGTAAGTTAGTACTTTCAGACGCATTAATTCCTCAAACAAAGGGGAGTAACAATATTTTATTATAATTCCGTTTTTGACTTCAAAACGGTCAAAAAAGAAACCAATAAACTTTTTCTGAAGTTGTTCGGTAGAACGCATATACACGTTGTAGATATCTTTTGTGAAGCCAAGAATTTCGCTTACGACATCAATATTTACTTCCTTCTCCTTGCCCAGTTTAGCAATCTGGACGTCTACAGTAGCTATGGCGGTCTTTATCTCATCTCTAATGCGGTCATAATCACTTTTAGCAAGAGTTTCATCGAGCAGGCGGTCTTCAGCAACCTTGAGTTTGGCCTCGTGGGCGTTCTTTCGGTTCAGAAGTCCTCTGTGTTTGGCATAATATTCATTTCTTCTGGTCTCAAAAATAAATTTCACCTTTTCTATGATTGAGTTTACGAATTTTGGTTCAAATTGTAGATTTTTAAATTTATCAGCGACCTGCCTTTCAAGGTCTGACTTTTCAATATACCGACTACAGTCACTTCCGGCTGGACAGTGATAATAAGCTATGGATTTTTTCAAATGCCATTCAGCAGTATATCTGCGATTATGCACAGGACAGAAGACATAGCCATTCAAGAGCCAGAAAAACTTTCTTCTCCGACACCGGTTTCCATTATTTTCAGATAATCTAGACTGAACTTGGTCAAAGGTATGTTCGTCTATCAACGGCTCATGTTTGCCTTTTTTGTTGTGTATGTTGAGCCAGTGAATTTCTCCCAAGTACAGGCGATTTTTTAGGAGGTTATAGAAGACACTCGGCGTAAGCTTCTTGCCACGATTTGTCACTAGACCTTTTTCATTCATAACATCATTTAGCTCGTAAACATTGTATTGACCCGATGCATATAGCTTAAAAGCTTCCGTTATCAACATCCCCGTCTTGGGATTAGGCATGATTATTCTAATTGCGACTTTCTCACAGGACTTGTTTGGATTTTCACAGTTTATGTATCCTATTGGGGCATGAGTAGGGAAGTAACCGGCACGAGCTTTGGCTTCTGTAGCCTGCATGGTTTTTTCTCTGGTACCATCGCTGTGATATTGATTAAATGATGCAAACATATTATCGGCGAGAATAGATGCCGCATCATCAGCAGAGGATTGCCCGTTTAGATATTTTAGGTTTACTCCATTGGAGCGGAGGGTGTGTCTGAGAAAGCCGTGGGCAAACATATTACGAGCCAGTCTATCCGAATTAGTGACATATATGACTGATATTTCTTTTTTCTTTGCCAGATCGAGAACTTCCTGAATCCCTTTTCTTTGAAGATTCTTACCGCTTTTACCCTCGTCTCTAATTATGGTTATTTCCGTGAACCCATCTTGTTGGGAGGCTTTCCTACACTGTTCTTCTTGATAATCGAGAGAAAGACCTTTATCGGCTTGCTCATCGGTTGATACACGACAATAACCTACTGCCACATTCTTATTTTCTTTTAATTTCATATAATTTTAACTTTTAGAATTAGATTGGAACCCTATTGGTACTATTTCTTTTACAGCTACCGTTTCAACATCGGAGTCATCTCCCATAATTGCCATACCCCGATTACATTTTTGTATTGCGATTCTCTTAGCCTTGTCTGAATTCTCTGCGTCTACGATTACATATCCCTCGCTGATTTCTTTTACACAGACCTCAAATTTTTTCATATCTTTTATCGCATTAGGCTCGTAAAGCTAAACTTTGGCGGTTTTTTGCCAAACCTTCTCGCAACTTTCTCTGCGGATTCTTCCATCTTCTGAATGTGGGGAAGTGCGAGTGTTTTAGCTTCGTCATACGATATCTCGCTGAGTGCGAGCATTAATTTGATATGGTTTATTTTGTCTATTGGTCTGGTATTCAAGTTTGATAGATTTACATACTTTATTTTTTTATTTTATAAACTAGAGATGTAATATCAACCGGTAGTTATACACACTTTTATCTTTCAGGGCATATTTATTTATAAATAAGAAATAAGAAAATTTCCTATATCTTATATATATTTAATTATCCCTTTAGGGTTTAGAGTATCTTTTGGCTCTAATGTTTCTTTGTTTCTTCCGAAGTCCATCAACTAGATTTCTCACTTCTTTTATTAATTTCCATCCAGACTTTCCTTTGAACTCACCCCGCTCTATGAATCCCACCTGACTCAGTTCCTCCAAAGTCTCATTAAGTTGCTTAGGGCTACATCCTGAATATTCTGCGAGAGTCTCGGTGTTCAGAATACAGGCAAGTCCGTTCCGAGAAAGACCCTCGACATTGGCGAAGACCATAATTTTTACCGACGTATCAAGTTGGAATACCCCGGTTAGAACATGAAAGACTGTCGAGTAATACTTCAGGTTGTCACTTTCATACACTTTTCGTTCCAACCTATCCCAGTATTCCGAAGTTTCTATAAAGGATTCGAGGTGGTTATTTATGTTTTCCATCTGTTTTTTTGTTATTGCTTGTAATTTTTTCATCGATCAGTGCTAGGAAAATAGATGCCAACATTTCTGCCGCTTCATCAATTATTTTTTGATTATTCTTTATATTTTCCATTGCATATCCATATTTTCATTTTTTGGCTGTTCCTGTAATTTCTTGTTCTGTTTTTCAAACAACAAAAAACCCTGTAATTACAAGGCTTTTCTGTCAGTCTTATTTTGTTTGTTACAAGAATAAACAGGAACTAAGCACCTTTACGGTTGTTGAATTCAACACCCTCTCCTCTAACAATATGAATTAGCTCTTTACCACCAGAAAGAGTATTTTCTATTTTTTTTGCATGATGTAAAAAACCGTTATGTATACCCAAATTATCCTGAATAAATTTCGCCATTTTTTTAGCAGAAAAGTTTATGGTCATAGGTATACATTTTCTAATCTCTCTACCTATGTTGTCGTAAGTTTCCTTACCTCCTGTTGGTAAGAGAATATATACAACATTGAACACTTTATAATAATTTGTACCTTTTCCAATTTTGTCCAATAATGCACCATTATACTTAAAATCCTCACCCTCTTTTACGATATATAAGTTAGCTGATTTTATACTTTCATTTTGACGCTTAACAGGTAACTCGTAGATTAAATAATCTCTAAGATTTTTAGGATAGAAATTAATCACTGCATATATTTCGGACCAATAATTTTCATTGTCGGACTCTTCTTTTGTAATTTCTCTTAGATTTTTGATTACACCGTCATGTTCAAGTTCTCGCAAAAAAGAAAATTGAATATTCTGTTTGGCTTGTTGGACCTCAGAGCCGGGTTCTTCTGGTGTTAGTCCTAAAGACACTTCTTTTTTGACAAGAATCCCATAATCCTCAATATTTTTTATTGTAGCGAGAATATCTTTGATTAATTCATCTTCTATGGCGGTTTTTTGTGCAAAAACGTGTTCAACGGCATTCCAGTCAACTCCTGTATTGTACATCTCCACTTCCTCAAAAAACTCTTGTACGGATGTCTTTTTCTTTTTAATTCCTTTATCCATACCTAGATGTTATCAAACCTGTTTTCTTATAGCCATCCCATGATTGACACAGACCGTGTCTGCTGTACGATTGAGCTACAACTGAATAAGAAAGTAGCCTAAACCCGAAAGGGCATGGCGAAAGTCCAGTAACGAACAAAAACCCCATCATATAGGGTTGTCGTTACTGGCCTTACTGGGAAACTGGTATGGAGGGCGCAAGTCCTCACCTATGTGGTGGGCTTTTTGTATGAAAAATATAGAATTTAAAAAAAGAGAATTTGCTGAAAAAGAAATTTTGTCTTTAGTTTTTCAAAGTGCATTGATAAGAGGTTTTACTTTTTATAAAAAAGGAGCTGATAAAAAAAGATTAGTAATATTCAGAGCTTATTTATCAGAACAATTAGATAAATTTGCAAAAAAATACCCAGGTGAAGAATATATCAAAATTCTCAACGACTTTCAAAAAGAAATAAACAATTCAGAATATACGGATATTTTAAATGATGGAAAAATCACATTTGGTAGAGTCCAAAAACTTCTTAATCTATATCTAAAATACCAGTGGGCATTCGGTTTTAAGAAAGATGAACCACCACATTGTCCGATTGATTCTATTATTCTCGGGGAAATAAAATGGAAAGGTCTTTCATGGACAAAACCTGAGTTTACGGAGGGGGAGTATAAAAAAGCTATAGATACATGTAAGAAAAAGTCAGGGAATACAAGTTTAGCTCAATGGGAACTTTTTACCTTCAAAAATCGTTCAGATTCGATGGTCGAAAATGAGTAGTTTTATTTACACAGAGGTTTATTTCTTGAAGTAAAGTATTTATTATAAAAATGGATAACCCGTCTTGAATTAATAGTTAATTAAAAACATATGGACGATATTTGGGAAGGAATAGTTGGTTTAATAGGAGTGGGTGTGATGATATTTATTGGTGTATATGTGTACCAACATTATATTGATGAGCCATTTAAAGAAGTAAGCGGAGTGGTGAGTTATTATGATTGTAGACAGAAAGTAACTTTAAACAGCACCGAAAATAAAAATGGAACTTTTATATGTAATGATTTGAAGACAGATTCTGGAAAATCAATGGGCGGAGAATGTGTAAAAACCACTATAGATAATTCGGGCAAATGTCAGACTGCATATATTTATAAAAAACCAGCAGATGAAACATGTGGAATCAATTCTTCTCTAACAACAGATGATATGTGTTCTTGTAACTACGGTTACGTTATGAAAGGAGGGTCTTGTATAAGTTATAATCAAGATTGTCAAAATTCTTTCGGAATAAATAGTTATGGGGTGTCTGGTAATACAACTAACAGTAGTACATGTTACTGTAACGCTGGGTCTACTTGGAGTGCTGATAAAACCACCTGTATTTCTCAAAATACGTTAAATCAACAATGTATAGTTTCCTATGGTACAGGAAGTTATTCAACTACTGAAAATGGGAAAAACGTGTGTGATTGTTCATATGGATATAAATGGAACGAGCAAAGAAATTTATGTGTAATCACTGACAATAAAAGATGTGAAAATATTTATGGTTCCAATAGCTATTTTTCTTGGAAAAATAGTGATGGTAGTCTAATTTGTGGTTGTAAAGATGGCTATAGATGGAATAGCAATAAAACATTTTGTCAGCTATGACAATAATCTACCCAGATACATCCTCTTTTGTAATACCTACCTGTTTAACAATCATATATCTCACCCCGCTTGAATAGTTTGGAAAGTGTGGTTTTCGCAGTAGTCGTATAAGTTCCCGTGTCTTATTTGGTGGTGCTTCGTAACTAAGTTGGCAACAGGTACGACAAAGTGGAGATTCAAGAATGTTGTGTTCATATAGATATTTTACTCTACGTCTACATCCGTTACAGATGAAGTAAAAAATATATCCTCGACCTCTACCCAAGTTTGATGATACATAATCAACCCCCTGTTCATTCCAGTGGGGAATACCGGTATCAAAAGCTCGTATGGACTTGAAAGCCGTATATTTCGGATTGTTAAGAAGCTCTTTCATGTACTCAACCTCGCCAGAATGATGGGTATTTAATATCCGCCCTTCTCTTTTTCTGATATCCCCTATGAAATTTCTCACATGGTCTCTGATATCAAATCGTGGATATGGAGTGTTGTTGACTGTCTTTTTTGTGTGTTGATAGTTGTGCATAATCACTAAGATTCGCTAATAATTTGTATTATATTAACGAACCCATTTCACAATCAACCTTTAACACCTTGTTCTACGCGTAGAACACCTTCGCCCTCGCGTTCTTTCCGAGGAGTATATACATTACACCTTTCTTTGGTTTGGGACGCTGTTTTTAATGTAATGGTGAATTAATTTTCTTTGCAATAGCATACTCTTTTTTTGTTAATTCTAAATTACATTTCTTACATTTATACAAATTAGAATGAACACCAAACACAGAACTTACCCTTATTACAAAAGAATCCATATTATTCTCTTGATTATCTAGCGAAAAACCATATGAACCACAGCGTGGGCATTTCTCCCCATCAAAATTTATAGCAGAGTGTGAAAAAACATTTAAATCGGGAACAACATATGGAAAAGAGACCACATTAAAATGGTCATTGTTCGGTTGAATTTTTTTCCTTACTTCTTC
>Ga0172379_10003497_pt1 | contig 24921 bp, 23 predicted proteins | sample GrowelOW334metaG_FD_119756 | JGI IMG/M metagenome (GOLD analysis project Ga0172379, IMG submission 119756) | Groundwater microbial communities from an aquifer near a municipal landfill in Southern Ontario, Canada - Groundwater well OW334 metaG | ecosystem: Environmental > Aquatic > Deep...
AACAATGAGCATACGAGAAAGCTCAAAGAACATGCTTCTATTCTTCAGAACTATTTTTTCTACGTAGACTATGTCTGAAGGATCTTTTGGCTTGAGATTTAAAAGGTTTTTTAGAGGGTTCATATGGCTTTAATTATTTTTTAACCCGATGAATACTGGTATATTTTAACACAAAAAAACAAAACTTATTATCGCTTTTTGAGGAAACATAATGTGGATAACTAATCAATACTTTTCTCCAACTTGGGAGTCAGGTTCCCAAGTTGGATTACTTTTACTTACAACCGATCTTAGACTTGAAACTATAAAATTCTTTTTTTAAAATCCTCAACCATTGGAACTTCGTTTGCTTCGGATCCATTATTTATTGCCGTGTAATAGGCTATCCAATCAGCTAGAAGCAAAGAAGAAAAGACCCTTTCACCTTCATTTGAGCCTTTAAGATCAGTCTCAACACAAACTAATCCCTTGCTTTCATAGATCTCTTTTACAACCTTCATTCTTTTTATTATTTTTTCGTTGTCGGTATCATCAAAAATAAATATAGGAATAAATCTTTCTGCAAGACCTCGTGTTTTTTCATTCAAGTCAAATCCAGTCATTTCGTTGTGATTCATCTCTGGCAGTACATTACAAAATGCCGGGATCTTTCCAGTTTCATTTAATTTAATTTTCCAGTTGTATGCGATTGCTAAATTTTTATTTGAAGAATAAATAATAGGAGTAAATCCTGCAATTTTTAGAGCAATATTTTTTCCTTCTTCCTCAAGATCGGTAGGTGTAAGTTTCTCTTTAATTTCAGTAATTCCATCAATTGCTTTCTTACTATTTATTAGGTGCGCTAGTGCGATAAAAGAAAAACCAAGAGCTGAACGAGGTTGAATACCTGTATTTGGAAATTCAATGTAAGGAAGATCTTTTTCTTTAGCAATTTGAATTAATTTTCCTCCAGCACTAATTACTGAAACATTCATTCCTTTTTTCAAGGCTTCATCAATACCACTTAGTACTTCCTCAGTATTTCCAGAATATGAGCTAGCGACAATTAAGGAATCATCAAAAAAATTAGTTTCTTTCAAAGGTAGTCCGTAATCTCGATGAACATAAATATCCAAACTTTGATCGAAAATATTTAAAATCCCGGAAGCAAGGTTGGACCCTCCCATTCCAAGTACAATAATTTTTTTAAAAGGTTTTATATTTTCTTTGTTTACTATTTCTGGAACATAATCAAATTGTTTTCCAAAATTTCTAATTGCTTCATACATAGGATTCATATATGTAATGTATTATTTTAATTTTTAAACTTTATCGCTAAAATTTTTTTGGAGGAAAGACCTCCAAAGCAGGAGGACTTGCCTCCAAAAAAAATTTTAGCATAGTAATATAGCTCTTGTTCGCGCTCCTTCGACTCCAGATATTTTTAACGGCGCACAAACTAAAAAATATTCTCCTTCCTCTACTTTTGAAAGATCAATTGTTTCAAGAATTGGTATGTCTTTTGAAAGTAACGAAGTATGCGCTCGATTATCTTTGCTTCCTTTTTGCTTAACAGAAAGATAATCTATACCGAATAATTTTATTCCCACGAATGCTAAATAATCAGCTGCTTCCCCGTCTAAATAAACAAAATTATCTCGCCAAGTTTCAAAACCTTCTTTCGAATTTCTGGTCTTCGCCAAAATTCTTTCACCTATTTTAACATTTTTGTTTACTAGGTCTTCCTTCGTAATTTTTTCTGCAAGCGAACTAAAATCCAAAACTCGAGCTGGACCAACAAAAATATCTAACGGTAGATCCTCTATTCTTTTTCCACTCTCTAAACAATGTGAAGGCGAATCTATATGGGTTCCAGAGTGAGTTCCCATAGTAATTTCTGATAGCTTGCTTGTGGTTACACTCCATTCCTTAAAAACCTCCACTTTTATTTGCGGGTCACCAGGATAAACAACAGTATTTGAAGAAAGAGGTATTGATATATCTATGATTGTATTTTTTTCTTGCATTATAATATTTTAGCACAAATGAGTGTTCGTTTTTTTTGAAAAAAAACGAACACTCATGCTATATTCTTTATTTTTCTTTTACTTCGTGTCCTCCAAACATTGTTCGCATTGTAGACAAAACTTTTCCTGTAAAACTAGGGTTTCCTGCAGATCGCTTTCTGAATTCCAAGGAATCCTCAATTATTTTCACAGGCACATTTAATTCCTTTGCTGTGTTTACAGTCCATTCACATTCACCGCTATGAGATACCTCTCCTGAGATTCCCACCAATTCTTCACCAAACTTTTCAAATCCATTATGAAGCCAACCAACCAAACGTGACTCAACTACGCTTCTATTTTGATACAATTCTGAAACTTCTTTCAAATTTAAATTAAATTCTGATCTTTTTAGAACTTCAAAACCTTCTCCAATAGCCTGCATCATTCCATATTCAATTCCGTTGTGGACCATTTTTACAAAATGTCCGGCCCCGCTAATGCCGAAATATTTATAAGCATTTGGCGCAGAGGCTAATTTAAAAATATCTTCACATAGATCATAAATTTCTTTTTTTCCGCCAACCATAATACACGCACCATTTCTTGCACCATTTGGTCCTCCCGAAACTCCTGCATCTAAAAATTCAAATCCTTTTTGTTCTGCCTCAAGAGCTCTCCTCATACTTTCTTTGTAAAAAGAATTTCCTCCGTCAATAATAATGTCGCCTTTATTTAAATAGGAATATAGCTCGTTTAAAACTTCATCAACACCTTGGTGACTAACCATGATCCACACAATTCGAGGTTCAACCTCTTTAGATCCTTGAGGTTGAACCTCAAGAGCCTCGCACATTTCCTTGATAGAATTTTTGGCATCAATTCCCGCAGTAATTGCTTTGACTTTTCCTTCTACGCTTCGATTAAAACCAACAATTTCAATTCCCTGTTCCTTCAAACGAAGAGCCTGATTCAATCCCATTTTCCCAAAACCTATATAACCAATCCTTTTCATATTATTTTTCATTATTCACCCGCCTAAATTTTATTTGTATTCAAACAAATACTTTCGACAGTGATGTCTTTTAAATATACTACTATTTACTAATCATATTAATCATAAATTTTTGGTAGGTAAATTAATAATTCGACTAGCTTCTCTCGCATACTTATCAAAGATACTGCGCACCTCAGATTCAATTTTCAGATTCTCTTTTTTCAACTCAACAATATGAGAAAACAATTTTGAATACTTTTCTGAAAATTTTTCAATTTCATCTTTTAACTCACTCCATAGAGTTGCTAAAAGTATTTCTGTTTTTCCTACTTTAACTCCAGAATTTTCTTTTAGGAATGAAATCATTGAAGCCGCTAACTCTTGGACTTCAAATAGCATTCGATAATCATCCTTATCTTCAAAAGATGGCGCTCTAATTTCTAGACGAATAGCCGAAAACTCAGTCTTTTCATTTCTCAATAAAGTTCTAATTCGATACAAAGGACTCCATTTTTCACCTTTAATTCTTTGGGGTGAAACGAATGCAAGCGATACCAAATTTGAAAGAAGAAGAGCTTCTTCTTCTACAGTTATATCATCTACAAATTCTCTTGGAATTCCTAGATTAATGTGCAAAGGAGCGTACTCTTCTAAATTTTGACCACCCTTTTTTTCAGAAAATTTTATAAGTTTTTCCAGATCATGAAGTATTCTTGCTTGAACAGCCGCACTATTGGAATGTTCTGGACTAAATTCAAAAACCGAAACAGTATCTACATCAGCAGGAAGATTAATTTTACTGCATATTTTAATAAGATTATTTGCTACTGAATTTTGAGGAACTTCCAATTCTATACCGATCGTTGGCAATATATTTCTTTTTTGATAGGCTTCTTTTTCTTTTGCTCCTAAAATCTTCATCTTCTCTAGTTCTTGTTCAACTTCAAAAACAGGAGCTTCTGGATCATTCAAAAAAAAGTTAAAAAAATGAAGCTTTATAGCAGTAATGGCAGAGGGAGGAACGGAACTAAAAAAACTTTTTAGTTCGTCCAATCTTTTTTGAGCTATTTCAAATCTATTATCATCATTAATAAATTCAGTACCTTTTGTAAAAGGCAATTCTTCTTCATGCAAAATATTTTGTTTATCTAGAGAATCAATCATTCGGTAAATTAATTATTCAATATTTTCTTTATCAATTCCTTTTGTATAAAATTTTAAATCACTTCTCTTCATATTTTCTTCAACATCCGAAACGATCCTCCAAGCCTCCTTCATTTCCCCTGTTGAAACGAAAAGAGTCTGATCTCCTGCAAGAGCATCAAGAAAAAGTTTTTCGTACGGATAAATAAACGGAGAGACTGCATCTTCTTTGTAGTGAAATTGCATATATTGTTTTTCGATCTCAAATCCAAATCCTGGTTTTTTGGCCGAAAACTCTATTTCAATTTTTTCTTTTGGTTGGATCTCAAAAATTAACTTGTTTGGCGTACCCATAAAAAGTTCACCTGGGATATTCTCAAAATATGTAATTTCAATAGAGGCTTCGGTTTTTGAAAAACCTTTTCCGTGTTCAATTATAAAATCAACGTCATTCCATCTTTTATTATCAACTTTTAAATTAGCTTTAAAATAAGTTTCTGTTTCCGAATTTTCTTCTACCCCAGATTCCTCTTTATATCCATCATATTGCGCTCGAATAGCTCCATCTTTAACTTTAATCTTACTCAAAACTTTTTCTCTCTGACTTCTAATGGCTTCAGCACTAAATTCCTTAGGCATTTCCATAGCCACTAAAGACAAAAGGGATAACAAATGATTTTGGCCAACATCCTTAAGCGCTCCTATCTTATCGTAAAAAGAACCTCTTTCTTTAACACTATGTTCTTCAAACATTTTTACCGAAACAGATTTAATATGCTTACTGCACCAAAGAGCCTCAAATAAAGGATTAGCAAATCGAAAAACAAGCAAATTTTGAATAGTTTCCTTTGCGAGATAATGATCAACTCTAAATATCTGATCTTCCAAAAATAAAGTTCCTAAAAGCAGATCGAGTTTTTTTGCTTCTGTTGCATTTTCTCCAAATGGTTTTTCCACCAAGATCTTTATCCAGCCTTCGGTTTGTTCAAATCCTGGAGCGCAAGGGATTGCAAGTCCGGAGTGTGAGATCATTTCAAAAAGTTCCTGATAAAGTGCTGGAAAAACTGCAAGATAAAATAATTTGTTGGAGCATTTTTTTATTTTTTCGTCTCTCTCCCCAAGTCTTTTGCTTAATTTTTTAAATGTTTCAGCATCCTTGATATCTCCAGGCAAATAAAAGAACTTAGAAAAAAATTCTTCTTGTTCTTTTGTAAAACTTTCCCTATTTAAAATCTCTTTAATAAAATCTCTCCATTCATGGTCAGTTAAAGGTTTTCTTGAGATACCGATAACCTCTGTATCGATCGGAAGAATGCCTTTTTCATAAATATCAAAAAAAACTTTGGCAAGTTTCTTTTTAAATAGATCTCCAGTTGCGCCAAAAACTACAATTGTAAGAGGATGATTCATAGGATAATGGATGCTGAATATTGGTGTTAAATCGATAACAGAAAAAACGTGTTAATTAAAAATAAGTTGGGTTATTGTAATGCAAATTATGAGCCATTCCGTGCGCACCAGTTTCAAGTTGTCTAATCTCTCCTTCTAAACGAATCTTATCTCTAGTTAATTCTTGAAGCTGTCTTTCTTTAAGCGCAATATCTGCCTTCGCACTACTTGTACTAAAACCTCTTCGTCCTGCCATTATTATTTCCTGTCTTAATCTATTTACTCTTCCTTCAATTGTTTGTTTCTCAAGTTTTTTGTGCGAAGTTTCCATCCTCATTTTGTCAGCTTCTTGAGCTTCCATCCTCTTCTTCTGATCTTCTGCCTCACGCATAATCCTGCCCTTCTGTTGATTATACAGATTGTTTCCTTGTTTATTTAAATTACTACCTAGATCTCCTAATGTCATACTATAATAATAACACTTTTAATTAATTGGAGCATTATCTCCCTTCGGAGTTAAAATATTTGATTTTGGCAGGCTTTTCACCTTGTTAAAAAGGACCATATACTCTTTGGCAGATCTATTCCAAGAAAAATCTCTTTTCATTCCAGCTTTTTGCAATCTAGTCCAAACTGATTTATTTCTAAAATTTTCATATGCCCTCATAACTGAGATAAGCATTGAAAAAGAATCAAATTTGCAAAAAACAAAACCATTGCTTTCTTTATCTTCTTGTCTGTAGTCCACCACAGTATCAGCAAGTCCTCCTGTTTTTCTGACAATTGGAACAGCCCCGTAGTGCATCGCCTCCATTTGAGTAAGACCTGAGGGTTCGAACTTTGATGGAATAAGAACGCTATCTACTCCAGCAAAAACAAGATGTGGAAGATATGGGTCAAATCTAAAATTTACTGAAACTCTTTTGGGAAATTTCTCTGAAAGTTCATTAAAAAATTCCATATACCTTGGATCACCTTCTCCCACTATAACAAGAGCAATATCTAATTCTCGCAGTAAAGATTTAAGAACAGGATTTAAAAGGTCAAAACCTTTTTGAGCCGACATTCTGCTCAAAATTCCAATAATAAAAGTTTCATCAGTAATTTCAAGATTAAGATCTTCTACAAGCTTCTTTCTATTTTTAATTCTTTTTTCTAGATCATTTGCAGAAAAATTTGAAGCCAAAAGTTTATCGGCATTTATCCCCCAAACTCGGTAATCAATTCCATTTATAATTCCAAAAAGATCCTCTTTTCTTTCGTTTAGTAAGTTATCCAAACCTTCGCCGAGTTCGGGCGTCAAAATTTCTTTAGCATAAGTTGGAGAAACGGTATTAATTGCATCGCTGTAAATTATTCCTCTTTTCATTCCATTGATCTGCAATAATTTTGGATCTTCGAAAGCAGGAATTAGAGATAATCCTTCGTCTAGATCTTTTTCTTCTGCATATTTATGCCTAAAATTTCCTTGAAAATGAAGGTTGTGAATACAAAAAATACTAGAAACATCTTTGAATTTTGGAAGATCTGCATAATATGATTTTAAATAATTAGGTAAAAAACCAGTATGCCAATCATTTGAAACAATAATATCAGGCATCCACTCACTCGATTTTAAAAACTCAAGAGCTCCTCTTGAAAGAAGTGCCCACCTCAAAGGATCATCTGCATATCCATAAATATTTGCTCTGCTACCAAAATATTCCTGATTATCTAAAAAATAAGTCGTAACAGAATCTTCTTTTTTTCCTTCAGTCTGCCATTTCCAAATATCACAGTTAAAAAATTTTTCTTTCTCCTTGTTCTCAGTAGGAACTTCTAGACCTTTTATTTCCTCAGTTAATTTCATTCCTTTTCCAACACCTAAATATTTTGGAATAAAAAGTCTGACATCGTTTCCCAAATTAGCTAAAGCCACAGGCAAGTCATGCATAACAGAACCCATTCCCCCAACCCTTGCAAAAGGTGCGGCTTCTGTAGCTACAAAAAGTATTTTGAGTGATTTCTTTTTAAATATCATAAATTAAAGATATTTTAGCATAATTTACTCTTAATAATCTGGTTTTCTTAATTTTCTAAAATTATCTTTAAACTTAATTTCTAAATCCTAATACCTAAATTCTAAATAATAACTAATTTCAAATTTTCTAAATTTTAATATTTAAATTTGTTTAGGATTTAGTATTTCGAATTTAGGATTTTTTTTCTATTTTAGGAAAATATAATTTAGAAACATATTCCTCCAACATTCTTTTTGTTGAAAAATTTTTTTCAATTTCCATAACAGCCACTTTCATTTTTTCTATCCATAAAGTAGGAATACCTTTAGGTCTGTCATAAAAAAGTGGAATTATTTCTTCTTCAAGAATTGCATATATCTGTGTCGCTAAATTTTCTTCAGAAAGCACCCAGCCAATATTTTGATGTTTTGCCTCTGCTACCCAACCGCCATTTGTTGTCAAATTTAAGACTCCATTTAAACAAGCCTTCATTCCGCTAGTTCCACAAGCTTCACGCTCTGGAACAGGAGTATTGAGCCAAATATCAGCTCCTTTTGATAAGATCTCCGCTAAAGACATTGAATATCTTGGCAAATAGATAATTTTCCCTTTAAAAAGTTCACCCTGCATCAAAGTCTCCAAAGTTGAGAGCATAGAAACAGCATGTTCGTCTGAGGTATTTGCATCACCTGAAAAAATAATTTGAACTGGCATGACAGAATTATTGAGAATTTCATAAAGTTTTTCAGGATCATTAAAAATGATCTCCGGTCTTTTATAAGGTGTAAATCTTTTGGCCCAAACAATAGTTAAAGCAGTCGGAATTAGATCTTGTCCTGTATTTCTTTTTATCATTTCTGCCAATTCTTCTTTATGCTTCATGTGCTCTCTCCATAAAACTTCAGGTCTCAAAAGACCTGCATCCTTCAAAACATTTGCCTGCCATCTATCAGCAGAAACTCCGTTTGTAATTGGGAATAATTCACTTTTTTCATGAAGTTTTTTTTCAGCTGAAGCATGCATCTTACTCACAGCATTTGCTCTTACTACATTTTTTACCAAAAATCTTGTCACAGAAAAAATATTAGGATCAGTCTGCTCCCCTTTTGAAAGAAATTCAGACAATGGTATTTTCTTTTCTTTAAAATATGGGTTCAAGAAATTCTCTGCATCATTCTTACTTAAGAAAAGTCCAGCATCAGGAAGAGGTGTGTGTTTTGTAGCAACCACAAAAGGCTTAAAAGCAGTAAGAGCTTTTTCAAAACCTCCTAATTTTTCTGCATTTTCACAAGCCAAGGCCATCAAAGCAAAAGCTGTATGTCCTTCGTTCAAATGATAGATAGAGGGATGAATATCAAGAGCTTTTATAAGTCTAATACCACCAATACCAAGTAAAATTTCTTGAGTTAATTTTTTCTCAAATTCCACTGGGTATAATTCTCTGACCATACTCATTTTTACTTCATCATTTTCTGGAACACTAAAATCTAGCAAAAAAAGCCGTGCTGTATTTTTTTTCAATTGCCAAACGCGCGCAATATAAACCCCCTCTTTCATCGGTACAGAAACTCTAATTTCTTGCCCCTCCTCATTTTTAACTAAAGTAAATCCAGCAAAAAGAGGATCGACAATCGAGGTCAAAGGAACATTTGTTACCTTAAACCCCTCCGAATACAAGAGTCCAATTGCGATAAAAGGCAAACCTCTTTGAGAGGCCTCCTCGAATGTATCTCCAGAGAGAACTCCGAGTCCACCAGCATATATAGGAAGACTATCCGTTATTCCATATTCTGTTGCAAAATAAACTACGGGTCTTTCCTCCAAATTTTTGAACTCGTGAGTGTCAGTTTCTATTTTATATTTTTCTTTTTCAAATAAAGATCTAATTACTTTTTTTGTATCTTCAGGGTTTAAAACTTTTACACTATCAACAATCTCAGCTGCTGCATAATCATTTCCACCTGGAAAAATTGCATCTCCCATAAAAAGAGCTTCTTCTTTTGGCAAATTAAAATACTCAAGAATTTTTTTTACGGCATAACCTTTATCAGCTCCTTTTGGAGTTATATCAATAGAAGTTGTCCCTCCGATCTTTACTTCAAAGTTTGGTAATTTTTCTTGAAGCAGTTTTCTTATCGGCTCTCTCCTTGTTCTATCTGGGTCCCAAGCCAACTTTTCTTCAATCGGCCTATCGCCTGAGATCATCTTCAGTGTCATCTGTCCTTCTTTGTCATCAACTTTTCCTCTCTCGATACTGTATCGATCAAATAAATTAAGTTCTTTCAATGTTTCTTCTGCAGAGTCTACGATATTCTTTTTTTCCTCATTCGTTAATTTTTTTTCATATAAAGGACTCCATTCATCTTTGTGAATAAAAAAAGAGGTTCCGTTTGCAGGAAGAATAACTAAATTTGAAAAATTAGTTTTGTCTTTTAATGTATCTATTATTTGCGTTTCAAATTTTTTAAAAACTGCTCCAGATATAACTCCAACCTTAAAATTTGCCAATAGTTTTAAAAAAAGACCTGTCATCTCCTCATCCATTGGAGTTAGACTTGGAGTCAGAGTTCCATCCATATCAAAAATGATGACTTTTTTATCTTTGTATTTTTCGTCCATATTTCCGAATTATAACACCTAGCTGTCATTCCCGCGAAAGCGGGAATCTAGAATATTACTATCAAATACTGGATTCCCGCTTTCGCAGGAATGACAAATCAAAAAAATTAGTTAACCGTCAAACTCGAAATTGGAATTTCAATTCTTGGTGCTCCATACGGCCTACTTCCCAATTGATACTCTGCAAATTGTAAGATCAAATTATCACCAGATAACATAAAGGTACTGAAATTTGAATCTACTCCAGTCAAACCATCATTTTTATCCAAAAAACTATTATCAGCACTACCTGCTGAAAGATAGTAATCTTTTAACTTTAGAGTAGAAATATCAGAAAGCTTACTAAAAAAATTCACTCCAGTAAAAAGATCTTTTAAACTTCTTTCTGCTCCATCATTCAAACCAAAAGTGTGAGATTCATAATTTGTAAAAGGATGAGCCAAAAAACCTCCTTCAACAAAAGTTGTAAACAATACACTTACTGTACCGAATTTTTCTGATGTTGTTGCATCACTTGTAATAGTAATTTCGAAAGGGCGCAGATCTGCCGGAGCATTTTCTGGAGAAATATTTGAAGAAACATCTCCAGTTTTTTGCAATTTTATAACTTGAACCTCTGCTTCTATTTGAGAATTGATAGCACTCCATTTTTTTCCTAAAGTATTATCAAAAACAGGATAAGTTGCAGTAAATTTCCATTTGTCTAAAGGATCAGTATCTGTAATTGTTTTATTTTGAATAACAGGAACAATTTTTTTATCTTCTACAATATTTTTTTCATCAACCGATTTAGTATTAAAAATATATGAATAAAAAATTTGAAAGTAACGCGGATTGATGGCAACAAGAACACCTATCAAAACAACAAAACCAATAATATAAGGAATTAATTTTTTCATCTTATCCAATTGATTATAACACGTGAACTTGGGGGTCAGACCTCCTCTTGAGAGGTCTGACCCCCAAGTTCTTCTTATAGTTCTTTGATGTAAACATTAAAAATGATAGGCTGTTGTAATGGAAGAATTAAAACAACAATTAGATAAGATCAACCTCAAACTAGACAACAAAGTCGTAGAAAGGCTTTGGAAATTCAAAGAGATCGTTCTTGAAAAAAATAAGGTTCTTAACCTGACGGGCATTACCGAAGACAAAGACTTCATTTTAAAACACCTCATCGATTCCCTTTCGGTCTTACCCTACATTCCAAACACCAGTAAAGACATAATCGACATTGGAACAGGAGCAGGCTTTCCTGGAGTACCGATAAAAATTGCCGTTCCAAAATTAAACGTCACCTTGCTTGATTCATCAAAAAAGAAAGTGAAATTTTTGAATGAAACAATCAAAGAACTAGATCTTGAAAATATTAAAGCTGTAGGAGAAAGAGCTGAAGATCTTGGCATGGACAAAAATTATAGAGAAAAATTTGATGTTGCGATCTCAAGAGCCGTTGCCTTACTTCCAGTATTAGTTGAATACTCGCTTCCTTTCGTAAAAGTTGGCGGAATTTTTATTGCTCAAAAAACTCAAAACGAAGAAGAATTAAAGTCTGCCGAAAGAGCCATCAGTCTTCTTGGTGGAAAAATAAAAGAAATTGTTTCGATCAAGATCGATGATCTTCCAGAACGTTCTCTTATTATTATTGAAAAAATATCAAAGACTACAACAAACTTTCCTCGCAAACCAGGAGTAGCAAGCAAGGAACCTATTTCATAATTTTAAATTAAAAAATTATTAGAGAGATATAAAAAAAACCCATCATCTCGCGACAGGTTTCTGGTTTGAGTTTTGATGGGTTGATTAATACTTGCCGGTGTTTGATGACCTCGTGACCGTTCGAAGTTTTTTTTCGTGTCCACATTTTTCGCACTTTTGAATGTGTGTGTGAAAAATTATCTCGGGTTGGTGATTGTCCGAATCAGTTCGAATATCATGCCAATTTTTCCAACTTCCACAAACTTCACATGGCCCCTCCCAACTTAGAAACACTACAACTACAACCAGCGCGAGTATCACCAATATCACGATTATGATTAAAATAATTTGCAACATATTTCATTCCTTTTTTTGAAGTTTCTGTACCACTAAAATTTTTATCACAATTATGTACAATTGTAAAGTTTAAGTATATTTTTTTATACAAACTTTTAACTTTACGAACTTTATCCGCACACTAACTTTGCTTTCGTTTTGCTCTTTAGAATATTTATTTATCATATACAAACTACTTACGGATTTATCCGCACACTAAGTCTACTCCTGCTTTTTTAAAATGGACTCTTATTTAAATGATCAAACTACTTACGGATTTATTTTTGTCTTTTTTCTAGATGAAGAAGATGTTCATTTCTTTCTCTGTCAAAAAATTCAACATCAAAGCCATATTTTTCGATCATTTTTGAAGCTTGATTGGCACCAAGATAATGAGGCATAACCACATAAGTTGCGCCTGCAAGATAAAGTTTTTTAGCTTGGGATACATCATGCGACATTGAAATTACAATACCAGATTGATTTTCTGATCTATAAGTTTTTGTTAAAAGCAGATTTGTTTCAAAGTCTGGGATAGTAGAAACGATCAATTTTGCATCAGAAATATTTATCTCTTTCAAAAATTCGACATCATCTGCATCCCCATATTTAAATGGAATACCCTCATTTTGAAGCCTAGTTATTGCTGAGGGATTAAAATCTACAGCAAAGTATTTTGCACCAATACTCTTCGCAGCTTTAATAAAATCTTCTCCTACTCTATGATATCCAAAAAGTATCATATCAAAATTATTTTCATCCAAACTTCTTTCACCTTTTGATCCGTGCCTAAGTTCAAAAAAACTTATAATTGATCTAAATCTTTCATATATAACTTCAGAATACAAAATTAAATAAGTAGAAACTACTACAGTAAATACAAACACTAGAGTAACAACTGAAACTAACTGATCACTTATTTGACCATTAGAAGACCCAAGAGCCACAAGAATAAGTGAAAATTCACTTATCTGCGAAGCTGTAACAGCCACCAAAAAACTGATCCTTTTCTTGTATCCCAAGAGATTCATAACAAAAAAAACAATAATAGGATTTACAACAAGTACGTATAAAGAAAGAAGAATTGCAGGATAAATGATATTTGTATCTATGATCAAAGAAATTTTTGAACCAAGAAGAACAAAGAAGATCATTATGAAAAAATCTCGAAGTGGCTTAAGGCGTGAACCTATTTCTTCAGCAAATGGTGAAACAGAAAAAGATGCACCTGCAACAAGAGCTCCTATGCCCGCCGAAAATCCGATAACAGAAAAAAGTGAGGAAAATCCCAATCCCCAAGCGATAGAAAAAAGGAAAAGTAATTCAGGAGATGATGCAAAAAAATTTGAAAGTCTTGGCAGTAAATATTTACTTACAAGGAAAAGTAAAACACCTATCACTATTCCTTTAAATAAAAGAATTAAAAAAATATGCTCCAGATCAGCTCCTGTAGAAGAAGCAGAAACATTGAGCGATGCCACTATTAAAATTAACGCCGCAATAAAATCTTCTATCAAAAGCATTCCTAAAACGATCTTTCCATGGAGTTTATTTAAGCATTTTTTGTCTGTAAATAATTTCATCACTATAATAGTGCTGCTAAAAGCTAGAGCAACACTAGAATAAGCGGCCGAAACATCGTTGAAACCAAGCATTTTTGCGACATAAAAACCTGCTATAGATGTAATAATAAATTCTGCCACAGCCACAATAAAAGAAGTTACGCCGACTTCCTTTATAATTTCAGGATTTAAATGAATTCCAACAATAAACAAAAGGATGGAAATACCGATAGTAGAAAAGATCTCAATATCAGAGGTGGAATGTAAGAGATTAAAAACATAAGGACCCATGACAACACCAGTAAACACATAACCAACGATTAAAGGTTGTCTAAATAATTTCATTATTGTTCCCAAGAAAACTGCAATGAAAACAATAATAGTTATTTCAAAAAAAAATGTCATCCTGTTAGTGATAAAATGGAATCCTTTGTAAGAGTGAAACCAATTTCAAATTTAATTCTACTAAATCGACTTGAAAAAATATGTCATCAAAATTATTTATTGAACTCTTACAATTCCATTTTTCTACTACGGGGGTCATACGAAAATTTTAACACATAAAAAAGAAAAAACGCAGTTCGCCGATAGGCGAACTGCGTTTTCTTTTCTTTTTTTTTAAAACCTAAACAAATAGATAAGCCAACGCACCGGCAAGAAGCGCCATATTTTTCATAAAGTTTCCTTTCTCTGATGCATGCACACTTGGATCAGATTCTGTCCAAAAATTATGCATCATAAAAGTTACAGGAACCATAAACAAAACAATAAGAGCAACCGAAGCTGGCACATATAGAGCAAGCATAATTCCAAGTCCTCCTAAAATAACCATCACTCCACTCACTACTACAGCAAGTTTTGGTGAAGGGACCTTTTTTGAAGCTGCATAACCAGCAAGCATTTTTTTATGCTTGAGATGATTAATACCGCTCATAATAAAATATCCCCCAAAGATCACTCTACTTATTATCAATAAATATCCCATAATTTTTTTGTTAATTTTTAAACTTTTCGGCTTAGGCTACTATTTTACACCCAAAACTACCTTTTGAGAAAGTTTAAAAAGGGCATTAATTCATCTCTTGTCCGATCTTAAAACCAACAATAATTCCAACAATTGCAAAAATTGAACTGAAAACAAGAGCTGACATTGAAAAACTACCTTCTCCCCAAAGCATAGGGATATAACCTCCAATAATTGAACCTATCGTCATGAAAATAAATACTAGGGATTTTGTACTCATCCCGTCACTAGAATTTTAATTTGTTAAATCTTTCGACTGTTTTCATATTATTTTTAAAATCAAAATTTAAAATTCAAAATGCAAAATTGCAATTCAAAACTCAAAATTTTTACTTTTTACTTTTAATTTTGACTTTTGCATTTTTACTTTTGACTTTTTTTAAACATTCATCGAAAAAAACTGAAGTTTTTCTTTGACTAAATTTTTTACCGCAAGAACTGCGTCTTCTGCAAGCTTGTATCCCGCTACTTCATCGCTTTCATTTAAGGTTTTTTTCAAGGCTTCTTTATAAGCCACTCTTATCTCTGTATTTATATGCACTATCGCAACTCCATTTAAGATCGCATTTTGAATGTCTTCTTTGCTATTTCCAGAAGCACCATGAAGCACTAAAGGAATTTTTACAGCTTCGCTGATCTCTTTTATTCTTTCAATATTAAGTCTTGGCTCTGGAGCAAATTTAAGCATGCCGTGAATATTTCCAACTGCTGGAGCAAATAGATCTATTCCAGTCTCTGTTACAAATCTTTTTGCATCATCGATCGTTGTTAACATTTTATCTCCGATAGAAGCTCCTTCAGGGATCGCATCTAATAATTTTGACGATGTTCCAATATATCCAAGCTCTGCTTCGATCAAAACATTTGGGTTTTTAGCATTGGCATAATCTACGCACTGCTTTGTTATTTTTATATTTTCATCAAGTGAAAGTTTTGCTCCATCATAAATAACCGAATCAAAACCAGCATCCACCGCTTCTTTAACCCTTTCAAACGAATAAGTATGATCGGCATTTAGGAACACAGGAACACCTTGTTCTTTATAGGATTTAACTAAAGCTACAATCTGTTTGATCCCGATAAAATCTCTCTCACCTTCTGAAGCACCTATAATTACAGGAACATTTAATTCCTTTGCTGCTTCAATAATTCCTTTAAGAGTTTCTAGATTTGAAATATTAAAATGACCAATAGCAACTTTATTTTTATATGCATCTGTAATGCATTCTCTATATGTTTTCATATCATAATAATATCACAGCGAAAATACTAAATACTAATTCCTAAAAAAGCTTTAAACTTTTGATTGAATTTGCAAACTTTTAAAATAGGAATAATATTGTTCGGAAATGAAAAAGGAACAGTTCTCTAACGATAACGAGGATGCTGGATCTATCGAGTTGATGATCCTCCTCTTGGTGGTGTTGACAATGTACATTGCTGTTTGGCTCTGCCACCTTGTGTATGAAGCCTTCTGCTTCCCGCTTAAAGGCTGGCGTTCCTGGAAAAAAGAAGGGCTCAAGCTCGAAAAAGATCGTCTTTGGTAACCGCTAAGCCCTTACAGCTTAGCGATTTTTTTTGTTCACTATTCCTAATTCTTGATTCTAAATTCACAGTTATTTGTTATTGGTTATATGTTATTTGTTAAGTTATAATTATTTTATGTTTAATTCAAAAAAATACGATATTGTAGCGATTGGGGATACGGTCACAGACGCTTTTATAAAATTAGAAGAAGCTCATGTTAATTGCAAACTAAATACAGAGGAACAAGAGATCTGTATGCGTTTTGGAGATAAGATCCCTTATGAATTTGTGGAGGTTTGTCCTGCTGTTGGAAATTCTGCCAATGCAGTTATTTCAGCATCTCGTCTTGGACTAAAGAGTGCGATCATAACAAATATAGGAGATGACTCCGAAGGAAGAGATGCTCTTGATCAATTTAGGAAAAACAATGTAAGTACTGATTTTGTTGCAATAAATAAGGGAATGAAAACAAATTATCATTACGTACTTTGGTTTGAAACAGACAGAACAATTCTTATTAAACACGAAAAATTTCCTCATACTTTTCCCAAATTAAAAGATCCAAAATGGATCTATCTAAGTTCACTTGGAGAAAACTCACTACCCTTTCATAAAACAATTGAGGAATATCTATTAAAAAATCCTAAAGTAAAACTTGCCTTCCAACCAGGAACATTTCAGATGAAATTCGGAACAGAAGCCTTGAAAGAAATTTACAAAAGAGCAGATGTCTTTTTTTGTAATGTTGAGGAAGCCGATAGAATTTTAAAAATTGATTCAAAAGAAAAAACAAACGATAACATTAGAGAACTAGCAAAAAAGATCGCAGACCTTGGACCAAAAGTTGTCGTACTGACTGATGGTTCAAATGGCGCTTATGCGTACGAAAAAGAAAAAGATATTCTTTTATTTATGCCATTGTATCCAGATACCAAACCACCTTATGAAAGAACTGGCGCAGGTGATGCTTTTGCCTCAACATTTACATCAGCCTTAATTAAAGGAAAAACTGTTGAAGAAGCACTACTCTGGGCTCCAATAAACGCAATGTCTGTTGTTCAAGATATTGGCGCTCAAAAAGGACTTATTTCTGAAGCAAAACTTTTGGAATATTTAAAAGTTGCTCCTGAAAGCTACAAGCCAAAAGTAATTTAAATCACCTGTGGATAAATAAACGGCTCAACAAAGCTATATAATCAACATATCGTAAAACAACGTTTGACTTCCAATCTTCTGTATGTGAATATATAAACGTGCCCGTTGGGTCGTCAGACCTATCGACCAAAAAAGATAAGCGTCGAAAGCGGTTGCACAAGAGTACCACCCTTTGGGTGGTTTTCTTGTTTTAATCTTCTGCAACATTTCCCTTAGTATTTCTTACTATCTTTACTTGTTTATAATATTTTGTCTCCCACGCTGGGATAACACTACAAAACTTTCTTTCTCCTTCTCCTATCTGTCTTACTACAACTTTTATCCTGAACCTACCGATAATTCCCACAAAACCCCAATCTCTAATTTTTACATTAGTTGTAACTGTTTTTTTAAAAGATTGTTTTCTAATTTCTTTTGTGTACTCATCATATTCTTGTACTAAACTCGTTTTTTCTAAAAGCTCTTTTGCTTTTAACAGAAGTTCGAATCTCATAATTTGAGCTCTTTTATCTCTTTCTTGTTTTTTTATTCTGTAAATGAGGTGATTAAATCCTTCAGAAGTGAAGTGAACTTTATGATTTTTAGCATCATGAGATGTATTGAAAGCAGGACAAAATACTTTACCAAAACTTTTGTAAAGTTCTTCGGCTTCTGCTCTTATTGAATCATACTTAGCTAATTTTTCTTCATTCGGTATATCGTCTTTCATTGTTCCGTCTGTTTGTATAGACATATGTACATTTTATATTATATTGCTTTTACAAACTTGTCTTACCTACATAATCTGCCCTAACAACATAACGGTCTTCTTTTGTAGCACCTAGTAGGTCACAGGTTGAAAGAGTCAGCATATTTTCTTTGGTTGTTAGATCAACTTCTTCCTTGCTTGCAACAACCATTCGTACATCGCGAACTTTATAAATATATTTTGTGCTAGATGAATAAACACTTATCTCATCTCCAGCCTTCAAATTTTCAATTTTATTAAATGCTTTAAAAGCCTGATTATTAACTACAGCAAGAGTACTGCTATGGCCAAAAATAAATAAATTTCCATTTCCTGGATAACCGCTTCCTGGATAACGAACAGCCCCTTTTAATAAATATTGATTTAATACTGCATTATCTGGATCATTTGGATCCAAAATATTTACATTTACTCCAACCTCTGGAATTTGTATTTTTATCGGAACATCTTTTACAGAAACATCTTTTGGTTGGTCAACTGTACCATTTTGAAAAAGACTAAGTTTAAGAGTATCTGCTGGAGAATTTCCGGAAGGAAGAAGTTCCTCTGGAACAAAACCTAAAAAATATAAGACAATAAATGTAGCGGAAAAAATACCTACAAAAAACAAGCTGAAGATCAAATATTTTTTTTGTTTTGGGTTTATACTCATTTTTCTGTCTCTATATTATGTCATAAAAATATAACATCAAAAGAGTCATTTTCTTTATTAAAAATCATTTCAATATATAGACATATTTTGGTTTCAACCAAGCACCTTCTTTTTTTTAAAAAAAAGAAGGTGCTTGGTTGACAAAAGAGCCAAAAGTGATATAATGCTGTTACTTTAAAAGTTTAGTCTTCTTATAGATATATGAGCGAAACAAACAACCAAATTCCCCATAATTTACCTATTGAACCTGATTTTCATACAGATCCTTATTCTGAGCATTCAGATAATTCTCACGATGAAGTGACTGTGGAAAAAAGTGGTTCAGATAAAGCGATCAAATATGCTTTGATCTCTGGTTTTCTTGTGATCCTTTTTGTTGTCAGTCTTGGTATTGTTTCTTTTCTACCAAGAATAATCTCAAATGTATCCGCATCTGCCTCTGCATATCTTTTTTCGGCTTTTTCAACTCAGCCAAAAATTACTCTGACCTTAGATAAAACTGAAGTTTCAACTGGAGGGTCTTTTGCACTTTCTTGGAAAAATAATACAACAACAACCAATGGAAATTATTCTTTCAATTATAAATGTACTGATGGAATTACTTTAGTTGAAGTTGCCTCAGGAAAAACAATTGTTTGCGGAACATCTTTTCCTTTAGGAACAGATAACGGTTCAATTAAATTAGCGGCTAATTCAAAAAATACAGGAAGTAAAACTCTTCCAATGAATGTGAGTTTTTTTGAAAAGAACAGCAAAGAACCAACACTTACAAACTCAATATCAGTTTTAGTAGACGGAACAAGCGGTCCTCAAAAAAATAATTCATCTGATACTTCAGGAATTACCGTATCTCAAACTAATACTAATTCTACAAATCAATCAGAAAATTATTATTATCCCGCAGGAGGCAAAAGCGATATCTCAATATCCTTAGTAAAAAAAGGAATGGTTTTAAGTAATGGAGGTTTTCAAGAAACTTCAGTAATTAACTCTGGATCAAGAGTAATGGTTCAATTCCAAATAACAAACAATGGAACAGTTCCTTCAGGAGCTTGGTCATTATCAGCAACTCTTCCAACAACAATACAGAATGAAAAAACATTTACTTCTCAAGTAGAACCTTCACTTAAACCAGGAGATTCATTTACAATGAATCTCGCTTTTGACTCATATGATACATCTGTAAATCAAGTCGTTATTACAATTCTATCAAGCACAGATTCAAATTTTTCAAACAATAATCTAACAATTCCCTTTACAGCAGGTTCTGGATACACCAACTATAACTATTCAAGCAATGCTACCTTGAATGTTTCAATCACAAATATTGGACAATTCAACAGATCAAACGGGCAATTTTATAATTATGGAAACAATACGATTTATGCAGGATCTACTGTAGGAGTTCAATTTACCGTTACAAACAATGGAACATATGCTACAGGACCTTGGACATTTAACGCGAATGTTCCAACCGTTTCAAATGGCAATTACAATTATTACAATTCTGGAACATACAACTATACTTCTAGTACACAGACTTCTTTGGAACCGGGACAAAGTGCAAATTTTACAATCGCTTTTGATAATCCAAATGTTGGATCAGATACTATATATATAAATACTTATGGTACTAATTCCTCAAATGCAAACAATAGCGCTTCAAGAACTTTCTCCGTAAGCAACTAAATATTAAAAAACAGGCAAAGCCTTCGGCTTCGCCTGTTTTTTTAACTGTTCCTTATTAATTATTATTTAAATCAATTTCTCCTTTCTCAATTTGTTCTTTCAGGGAAACATCTGAAATAGAAGCCAAAAAATCTAGCATTTTTTGTTTTTCATTTCCTTCTTCAAAACTTGGACTAGAATCCTGAATAGCTATTGGCATAATTATTATTTTTTCCTTCAGAATTCCCTTATTTTCTGATCTTACAATCTTTAAAGTTATTGCATGGGTAGTGTCGTAAGAAAAATTTTGGTCAAAGATAAAATTACCCAAGGAATAAAAAATTGGTCTATTTTGATAGATCTCTAAGCTTTCTACTACGTGAGGATGAGTTCCTACTATAATATCAGCTCCCCTATCTATCATTTTTCTAAAGTTTGTCTTCTGTAATGTTGTTGGGTAATGCTCGTACTCAATTCCAGAATGAGGCATCACGATAACATAGTAGGCTTCTGATTTGTACTGATCTATTAACTCTAGAATACGATCAACTTTTCCCCCAAATTCGTTCCAGCTAATAAAAACAATTTTGAATCCATTTTTTTCGAAAGTTGCCACTTTATCATCATGATTAAAATAATCTCCAAAAGGTTTTAGATTGGATACTCTCAAAAAATCATAAGATTGTTTTATTCCATCAAGACCAAAATCATTATTATGATTATTAGCTTGTGAAAGCGCATCAAAACCAACATTTTTTAACGTTTCCGAAACAGTTGGATCAAAAGTAAATCTTAAAATATTACGGTCTTTGGCGGAAACAGAATCAAAATTTGTAATTACTCCTTCCAAATTTGCTATTGAAATATCTGCATTTTTAATAACTTCAGTAGTTGAAGCAAAAATATAATCTGACCCAAATTGTTTTATCCTTTTTCTTACTTGCCTATCAAGCATTATATCTCCAGCAACAAAAATATTTATTTTGTTTTCTTCAACTACAACTGGAGTATTAATAGGTGAAGCAATTATATTTTCGGAAACAACTTTTTGTTTTTCAAAATTTATAAAAAAAATTAGAGAAATTATAAATACAATTAGAAAAGAAAAAAAAGAAATTAGTATTTTAGTTTTCACTTCAGATATTGGATTTTTTAATTTTTTGGAGGAGAAAGCTCCTTTGGAGGTCTATCCTCCAAAAAATTTTTCCACTTTACGAACTTAGTACTTTATAAACTTAGAACAAACCTTAGATATCCAGTCTTGCAAGCTTTGCATTTGATTGAATGAAAGCTTTTCTTGAAGGTACGTCATTGCCCATCAAAATATCTACAACTTTGTCAGCTTCAATAGCATCTTCAACAGTGATCTGTTTCAAAACTCGGTTATTTTTATCCATTGTTGTCTCACCAAGCTCTTCGGCGTTCATTTCTCCAAGACCCTTGTATCTTTGAATTGTAACTTTTTTTGTTTTTTTGCCAGCTTCTTTTCCTTCCTTGCCTCCTTTTTCTTCTGCTTCCTCCTCAGAAACTTCTTCCATCGCTTCCTCGCCTTCTGTCGCTTCAGTTATTTGGATTTTTTCATCTTTCAAAAACTTTTCTTTTTCTTGTTCTGAGTAAAAATAATGAAATTCTTTTCCTAACTTTAATTTGTATAAAGGTGGTTGAGCGATATAAATAAACCCGCCATCGATCAAAGGTTTGAAATGTCTGTAGAAAAGAGTAAGAAGAAGCGTTCTAATATGAGCACCGTCAACGTCGGCATCTGTTGCAATAATAATTTTATGATATCGAAGTTTTGCAATATCAAAAGTATCTCCAATGGCAGTACCTAGAGCCACCACAAGGTTTGTGATCTGCTCTGATGCAAGCATCTTATCAAGACGAGCTCTTTCTATGTTCAAGATTTTTCCTCTAAGCGGTAAAATAGCCTGAGTCCTTCTGTCTCGTCCTGTTTTTGCAGTACCTCCAGCAGAGTCTCCCTCTACAATAAATAGTTCTGATTCTGCGGCATTTTTACTTTGACAGTCGGCAAGTTTTCCAGGAAGGGTCATACCCTCAAGAGCGCCTTTTCGAAGAATTGAATCCTTAGCAGCTTTAGCAGCTTTTCTTCCGCGCATTGCAAGAATAACTTTATTCATTACAGCTTTTGCATCTTCAGGATTTTCTTCTAGGTACATTGAGAATGATTCACCTAAAACACTAGCTACTGCGCCTTGTGCTTCCATACTTCCAAGTTTTGCTTTTGTCTGTCCTTCAAATTGAATTTCAGGAAGCTTAACCGAAACTACAGCAGTTATTCCCTCAAGAACATCGTCACCAATAAAACTTTCATCGGCTTCCTTTAGATAACCATTTTTCTTTGCATAAGTATTGATCGTTCTTGTAAGTGCAGTTTTGAAACCAGTAATATGTGTTCCACCTTCTGGGTTGTAAATATTGTTCGCAAAACCTACGATCTTTGCAGACATATCATCAATATACTGAATAGCAACTTCAACTAAAGTTTTTCCTTCTTCTTTTTCTACATAAAAAATATTTTTATGTATTGGTTTTGAAAGAGTGTTATAAAATTTTATTAAAGAAACAAGACCTCCTTCAAAATAAAAACTAACGGAAGGAGCTTCAATACTTTCATCTTTCAAGAAAAAAACTTCCTCAAAATTTACTTTCTCTTTGTATTCCCTTGCATCAATAACATTGATCAAAAGATTTTTTACAAGATAAGCCTGCTGACGAAGATGACTTACAATTTTTTCATAATTAAAATCAATTCCCTCTTTAAAAATTTCTATGTCTGGTTTGAAAGTTGTAATTGTTCCGTGCTCTTTTGAGTTAGCAACTTTTTTTACTTTGGCTAAAGGCTTTCCTATTTTATATTCTTGAATATATTTTCCTCCATCGCGGTGAACCTCTGCCTTAAGATCTTTAGATAAGGCATTTACCACTGAAGCTCCCACTCCATGAAGTCCTCCAGAAAATTTGTAGGAATTATTATCAAATTTTCCTCCGGCATGGAGTACAGTCATAATAGTTTCGAGCGCTGAAACTTTTGTCTTTGCGTGCATATCAACGGGAATTCCAGCTCCATCATCGGCAATACGAACATAACCATCAGGAAGAAGAGCAACTTCAATTCGTGAACATCTGTTTGCCATTGCTTCATCTCTTGAGTTATCAAAAATTTCCCAGATCAAATGATGAAGACCGTCTGGTCCTGTTGTGCCAATATACATTCCTGGTCGTCTACGAACAGCTTCTAGACCTTCAAGAACTGTAATTTGAGCTGCTCCGTATTCTTGTTTTTTATCCTTATTTTTTTCTTCTTTGGCCATAATTTTTATTAAATATTATTACTGAATGTTTTGCAATTAAAACTCAATTTACCCTTATTTTTATTCAAAAAATTTGTTAGGGTGTTTTTTTCTTCTTCTCGTCCTTTCAAATTTTTTGTCATATTTTTTTTGAATATTATTTTATCGTATATTTTGCAATCTAAACTCAAACTTTAACCTAATTTTGTTCAAAAAACTTGTTAGGGTAAACCATGATTTTAAAAATTAAAAGCCCATAAAGGCTTATTTATTTTTAAATTATAGCATTTTTTGGATAGATAAATCAGTATTGACAAGTATATTTTTCATGGTAACTTTAAAAAAAACATGAACATTCTCTCTCACGAAGATACAGCATCTAACCTGCAATTAAAGGAAGAAGAGTTGAAGGAACAGCAACGGCAAATTCGGAAAGCCCACAGAAACAGGGCTCTTGCGTCACTCCAAACCAACAAAAGTCCAGAGGAAGAAATCAAAGAGCTTCTGCTTGTGTATGGTGAAATCGACTCTTTCGATGACAAAAAGGCAATTGACTTCTTCAAAGATATTAACCGTCTCTGGTATTGGTACACCCAAATCGAGTACAGTGAAATATCTTTGCCACAGTTTAGCCAAAAGCTTATCCGGCAACACTACCTAAGTGAAGCCAGGAAGGCCTGCGTTGAGCAAATGGTGTCGCTCTGTTTGAAAATAACAGGTGGCAACCGCCGTCACTTCTACCCAGAGTTCTGGAAAACGATTTGTACTGAAGAGTCGGTGTATCACGTCGTCAAAGACCTCAAAAAAATCCTAAGGAAAGTTCCTCTTTGGTTTTGTTGGGGATGCTGGGAGTTATAATTTGAGCAACGCCGTCCATCATTTATGAAGGACGGTATTTTTTATAAAATATTTCTTAAAACCAAAAGCCCCGCCGAAGGCGGGGCTTTTGTTAGGGTTTAGTATTTCGAATTTAGGGTTTCTAGTCCTACTCGATCATCTTGTTCGCCAACATACTCATCAGCTTCACAGCATTACCTTGAGCGATCTTGGCATCCTTGCTTGCCACAAAGGCATCCCATTGTCTTGTGATGACAGGATTCTGGAGTT
>Ga0172379_10003498_pt1 | contig 24919 bp, 21 predicted proteins | sample GrowelOW334metaG_FD_119756 | JGI IMG/M metagenome (GOLD analysis project Ga0172379, IMG submission 119756) | Groundwater microbial communities from an aquifer near a municipal landfill in Southern Ontario, Canada - Groundwater well OW334 metaG | ecosystem: Environmental > Aquatic > Deep...
AGTTTTGCGATGACGATTGCAGATTTTCCTACTACATCAACCTTCATCACATCTTTTTCTACATCATAAGCCACGCGCTCAACTTTTTTTATTTCGTCTTCATTTAAAAAGTAAGCTCCTTGTTTTTTCAATTCCGAAATTGTAAGCTCAGCTACTGATTTTTCAGCTACAATAGATTGCTCACTTGCACAGACAGTTCCATTATCAAAAAGTTTTGAAGTGAGGATTTGTTCAACAGCAAACTTTACATCTGCCGTTGCTTCTATAAATACCGGAACATTTCCTGCACCAACACCAATGGCTGGAGTTCCGCTGCTATATGCGGCTTTGACCAGGCTGGTTCCGCCGGTTGCAAGGATTAGCGCTATGTCGCTGTGAGACATTAAAGATTGAGTATCCTCCCTCGAAAATCCGGATACCCACTGAATACAATCTTCGGGTGCGTCTGCAGCAAGCGCCGCTTCGTAACAAAGTCTGGCAGTTTCCATCGAGCATTTAGTTGCCATTCGATGAGGATGAATAATGATGGGATTCCTGGTCTTTAGTGAAATAAGAATTTTATACATAATCGTTGAAGTAGGATTTGTAACCGGAATGATCGCAAAGATCGGACCTAAAGGCTGGGCTATTTCAGTAATTCCTTTCTCTTCATCCTCGCGAATTATTCCCACTGTTTTCATCTTCTTGATATCTTCATAAACCAGCTGCGTCGCAACTATATTTTTCATCACCTTATGCTGCCAGATTCCGATACCGGTTTCTTCAACAGCCATCTTAGCCAGCATTACCCGGTTGTTAAAACCTACTTCATATACTGCTTTTACAATTCGGTCAACATGATCTTGATCATACTGACTGAAAATTGCCGCCGCACTTTTTGCTTTGAATAGTACTTCCGCAATTTGTGGATTAAGAGTAGCCATGTCTTTTCCTTCCATCTACAGTTACTGAATAAAGTAATTTTATTCGATCGAAAAAATTGTTTCGAAACCAACATAGTGAAATATTTCCCGAACCATTTTGCTCATGTTGACCAATTTAAGTTCAGCTTTACTTTCCTTTAATCTCTTTTGAGTTTTTAACAGCACGCTTAGTCCCGCGCTTGAGATGTAATCCAATTCACTAAAATCCACAATAGTGGTTGCGATAAATTGATTAAAAACCGGTTCGGCTGCATTAACATCTGCGGCGGTAAAGCGACCCAATATTTTTATCTCGTTGTTAGATATTGTTTCTATTTTAAACATCTCTTTTCCCTTTTATAAAAAATCTTCTCTAATAACTCATGTTACACAGTTGCTAATAAAAAATCATCTTAATCATAATCTTAATCATAATCGTAATCGTAATCTTACTCGTTTATGAACAGCTAATGCAGATTAAGAAAAAGATTAAGATTACGATTAAGACATCAATTGTGTCTTTTGCGTAACGTGACCTAATAATTAATTAGCAGAATTTTCCCATCATAGTTTTACTGTTCGATAGTTACAACTTTTTTAATCATTAAAACATTTTTGTTGCTTACACGCTTATACGCAACCTTATCCATATACTTTTTTATGATGTGAATTCCAAGACCGCCGATTCCCTTTTCTTCAAGGCTCGCTCCTCTATCATCCTTTGTAGATTTTAAAGGATTAAATGCTATTCCATCATCCACAATTTCCGCAGAAAATGTTTCTCCGTTAAGTGAAATTTTTATTTCTATTATATGCTCATCTATATCCGGAAATCCGTGCATAATAATGTTTGCTAAAACCTCATCCATTACTAAATTTATTTCAAAAGTTGAAGAGGCGGCAACTTTGTTAGTTCTTCCGAACAACTCGATAATATCTGCCAGCCTTGAAACCTCCGAGATATCATTCCTTATCGTTATTGATAATCTGCTTCCCATCCTTAAACTCTAACTATTGCCATGATAGTTAATTGAAAGGACGGTTATATCATCCGATTGTTCCGCACCTTTAGCGTGCTTATGAACGCCTACAAATATTTCTTTTACCAGTTCTGTCGCATTCAACAAATGGTTTTCCTTTAAAAATGCTTCAAGGCGTTCTTCGGAATAAAGTTCGTATTTAACATCCATTGCCTCTGTTACGCCGTCAGTGAATGTAAAAATTGTATCGCCAGGTTTAAGTTGAATCACATTATTTTTATATTCGACTCCTTCTATAACTCCCAGCGCTATTCCGTCGGTTAATTCAACTGTGAGAAGTTCACCATCCTTTGATAAAATATAAGGTGGATTATGTCCGCCGTTTGTATAATTCAATTCACCGGTTTTGAAATTTAGAATACCGTAGAAGACTGTGACGAACATTGACGAAACGCTTTCCTGGCACAGTAAGCTATTAACATAAGTAAGACATTCTTCAGGCGAAATTCCTTTTAAAGCTGTTGCGCGGATTAGAGTTCGGCTTACCGCCATAAATATTGCCGCCGGCACTCCTTTGCCGGAAACATCCGCAATCACAAACCCTAATCGATCGTTATCTAATAAAAAGAAGTCGTACAAATCACCACCTACTTCTTTTGCCGGTTCCATCGAGGCGAAGATTTCAAATTCATTTCTTTCCGGGAACGGTGGAAATATTTTTGGGAGAATGGCAGATTGAATACTTCTCGCCGTGTCAAGATCATATTGAATTGCCAGGAGCTTATCATGTTCTTTGACAGCATTCCTGATTAATTCAAGTTCGTTGATTGTTTTTTCAATTGTTGTTTCAAGGTCGGTAAAATCAACCGGCTTGGTTACAAAGTCATATGCACCGCGATTCATCGCTGTTCGAATATTATCCATATCACCATAAGCAGAAACGATAACGGTTCTTAACGCAGGATTTTTCAACTCATTTAATTTTGCAAGTAAAGTTAACCCATCCATCTCCGGCATATTAATATCGCTCAAAATAACTCCGATATCTTTATGTTCAAGAAGACGCGCCAGCGCTTCTAATCCATTTGAAGCAAAGACGAAATCATATTCTCCTTCGCGGATTTTTTTTCTAAAGCGTTGACGAATTAATGATTCGAGATCCGGTTCATCATCTACCACTAACATTTTTTCAGGCATTGTTTACCACATCATTTTATTAATGAAAATATTTCATTTTTTAGTTTTTCAAAATCTATTGGTTTTGTAAGGTATTCATTAGCGCCATATTCTTTTGCTTTCTGAAATTTATATTTATCATCATAAGCGGTAATCATAAAAACTTTCAGGTGCGAATATTTTTCTTTCAATACCCGCAGTAATTCTAATCCGGTTATTCCGGGCATATTAATATCCGAAAGGATTAAGACCAAATCCGCTGCGCTTGCGGTCGATAAATATTCAAGGGCACTTTCCCCCGAAAAGACGAAATGAAAATCAATTATTTCTTCTCTAATTTCTTTTCTAAATTTTTGAAGAAATAAAGCTTTAATATCTTGTTCGTCATCAACGACCATGATTTTAATCATAGCAATTCCTTTATAAATTTTTTGGAATTGTAATTACAAATTCTGCAAACTCACCTATCTCCGAATTCACTTTTAAATCTCCCTTGTGTTCATGTACAACTATATCATAACTAAGCGACAAGCCTAATCCCGTTCCTTTGCCTGCAGGCTTAGTTGTAAAAAAAGGATTGAAAACTTTGTCAATAACTTCTTGCGGAATCCCTTTCCCGTTGTCGCGGATAGTTACTTCAATTTTATCTCCAAGATTTTTAGTTACAACTTTTAGTACCGGATTGTACCCATCCTTTTTTTCTTTTTTCTTCTCGTGAACTGAGTAGCATCCGTTGTTAAATATATTTAAAAATACACGACTGATATTTTGCGGTACAACGTTTATCATTTCGATTGACTTATCAAAATCTGTTTCCATTTTTGTATTGAATGTAGAATCCTGTGCGCGGAATCCATGAAAAGCCAGATTGAGATATTCGGAAAGCAAATCATTAATGTTTGTCTTCTGCTTTTCACCAGACTTACCGCGCGAATGAAGAAGCATCCCTTTTACAATGCTGTCAGCTCTTTTTCCGTGTTCATTTATTTTTGTTACGTTATGACTTATATCCGTTAATATTTCATTTATATAGCTGACGGATTTGGGTTCAAGTTTATCGGATTGATTCTCAATTTCTTCGGAGAGTTCCTTTGAAAGATCAATCGACAGTTCGGAAAAATTGTTTATGAAGTTCAATGGATTTTTTATTTCATGTGCTATTCCCGCAGTCAATTGTCCCAGCGACGCCATCTTCTCCGCTTGAATCAGTTGTGATTGCGCTTCTTTCAATTCAACATTTGCACGATTAACTTTTTCATAAGCAAAAGCGTTCTCCAAAGCACTGGCAGTGTAAACAGCGAGGTTCTTTAAAATATCAAGATGATTTTCACTGTAAGCATTTTTATTTAAACTTTGTGTTGAGATCACTCCGATTATTCTTTCGCCAACGGTAAGCGGCAAATAAATAAGCGATGAAACATAAGTGCCTACTTTTGGTATGGATCTCTGCGAAATATAATTTGAGTATTCAACATCTACATCGTTAATAAAAACCGGTTTGCGATTATCAGCGCACCAAACGGCAAATCTATTTTTATCATTCATGCTAAAGCTGAATCCCGGCAGTCGTTTCCCGTCTTCAATTGCTAATTTACAATCAAGCGAGTTTTCTTTTTGATTAACCACCATAATTAAAAAGCTGTTTGCATCAAGAAGTTTGTTCACGTTTTCATAAACGGTGCTGAAGATTGATTCGAGATCTAGAGTGGAAGTTATTTCCTGTCCTATTTGACTTAATGTTTTTACATTTTCAAAAGCTTTATCAAGTTCATTGTTTTTTTCTTTTAATTGTGCTGTCCGGGTTTCGACTTTTTCTTCAAGTGTTCTGCTGTATTCTTCAAGTTCTTCGTTTGCCTTATGAAGTTGATCTATCGTTTGTCGCAATGCACCCTGCATCGCTGAAATTGAAAGAGTTAAATCACTTATTTCATCCTTTGATTTAGCTTTTGGAAGTTCAACATCGAATGACCCTTCTCCGAATTTTTGAGTCGCAAAAGCAAGCTTTCGCAGTGGACTTGTTATTGATCTGGAAATTAAAACTATTGCGATAAATAGGATTACTGCGCCGACTAAAGCTAAAAGAATTGCTTGAGTAAATAACTTGTTAAGCTCGGAAGTAAATTCTTCAACCGGATAAACAATCCCGAGAGACCAGCCATTTATTTTTAACGGTGCATAAGAAATCCAGCTTAATTTCCCGGTAGTAACATTTCTATATTCTACTTCGGCAAAACTTGTTTCACCGTTAATCATCCTTCTTCCGATTTCTTTCAAAGCTTCAGATCGATTTTTTTGTGCAATACTAAAAATCGTTTCATTCATGATCAATTCTTTTCGGGGATGAGTAACCATTCGCCCTTTTTGAGAAACCATGTATGCATAACCGGTCTGATAAACTTTAATTGAAGAAACAATTTTTTGAAACCAGTCCAACGAAATGTCTAATGCGATCAATCCGATAATTTTCTCTTTTCCATTTATTGTTTGATGCAGAGGAACGGAATAAGTGGACATTACAATATTGCTGCCCCCCTCGTCCATGTATGGTTCCGCCCACATTGCTCTATTGCTGTCGCGGGGAATCTTGTACCAATCCATCTCGTGATCTTTAAAATCATTCAAATCACCGTTCACCCATTGGATTTTATTCTCTTTTCTACATGCGTAAATTGTTGAAAATTTTGAATGCGCTTTTGCGTAATCTTTTTCAAATGCAATTGCGGCTCCGAATACTTCGTTGTTATTCGCTAATATCATCTGAATCATTTTTTGCAATTTTTCATCATTGAACTTTTCTTCTTCGATGACCTTTGCAAGATTATTTGCAACTTTTTGAACGGAGGTGAGGATTATTTCCACCTGATTAACAGTGGATACGGTTTGCAGTCTGGAGTTTTCTTTTAGATTGGAATAAATTGTGTCGCGGGAAACTTTATAAATATAGCCGAAAATAATTGCGGTGATTATTGCTACGTTTGCAAAGATGATTAAGATCATCTTAAAAGACAAACCTCTTTTGGGGGAACGAATATTCATATTAACTTCTATTGTTTGTGTGGTCAAATGAAAGATTTGTTAGAGACTTTTAATCTAAAATCTTCGATAAAATAATTTTCCACTGATAAATAGTTTTATTTACAAAACGAAACAATACTGTTCTAAATATTTATAATGCTAATTAAAAATAACCATTCCCTCCAATAATTCAAATAATTTTTACCGTTTTTAAAAATAAGAATCCCGTAAATGTTATTAGCTGAGGGTGATTCATCGTTTACACCCTAACAATATTACAACTTTGTTAACATCAATAAAACGTGTGAAAAAAGAAACCTAAATTTGAGATAAGTTTGGTCGAGATTTCAGACTGAATTAGTTTTAATAAGACAACTTCAAATACCTTTATAAAATAAAAAAGCTTCAAAAAGTTAATTTTTGAAGCTTTTTCAAGTGGGCTCAGAAGGACTTGAACCTCCGACCCGCTGATTATGAGTCAGCTGCTCTAACCAACTGAGCTATGAGCCCATAAATATTTCTCAATTGATGTTCAAAATTAATCCTTTTCTTCCGTTTCACAAAATCTTTGTAAAAATTCTTTCGGTTTTTCTCAATCTTTAGAAATAGATTATCAAAGTTAAAAATTGATAACCGCCCACTAAAAAAATCTTGGCTTTTCAACAAAAATCTAAAACTTTACTTTTTAATTAGTTGGAATAATTATTGATTGTTAAATGCCAATTATTAGTTTTGTTTAAATAGGAGTGGGATGAAAAAATTTTTATCCCGTTTTGAGCATAAATAAAAATATTTGTTTAATTTACGTTACCACAAAATAGGATTCTGTATGAAAAAATATCTTTACACCTTCCTTTTTATTCTGCTTGTACCGGTGTTTTCTCCGGCGCAAAATATAAACGGCAGAATTACCTCAATGTTTTATAGTTTTCAACGGTACGACAGTCCGGGAAGTTCAACAAAATATATCAGAAACTATGATATGCTTTCCCTCAATGTAAATAAAAACAATTATTCACTTCGAACTCTTTTCAATTATGAAACCGATTTCTCATATCAGCAGACTTATGACCCAAGAGTGCGGTTTTACAATCTTTATTTTGAAGGAAGAAATCTTTTTAATGTTGCTACTATAAAACTTGGAAGACAACCGATTATCAATTCCATTTCCGGCGGAGTTTTTGACGGAGCCACTGTAAAAGTAAATTGCTTGGATATTCAATTTACAGGCTATTACGGCGCTAATGTGCCTGCATATCAAAAATTGGAATTAACAAAGAACTGGTCCAACAACGATATTTACGGCGCAAAATTCACTACCTCTAAATGGACAAATTTATTCTTCGGATTAAGTTATCTCCATAAAAATTACAAACCAAGTGATTACGCCGCGTTACGACTTGATTCGTTGTTGAATCCATACACGGCAATCATCAAGCGTGATGCAAGCAAATTCGATTTTGTTTCTGCGGAAGCAAGTTTCGATAATCAAAAAGGATTATCACTTGATACGCGTTATAATTTTGATTTAAATTATGTGAAGACTTCTTTGTTTGAATTACAAGGAAGATATGAAGCGATCCAAAATCTTGGTCTCTTATTCTATTATAATTACCGGGAACCGATGTTAAAATACAATACCGTTCTTTCGGTTTTCGACGGACAGAATTCTCAAGAATTTGAAGTAGGTGCAGATTATAGAATTTCTTCAACTTTTACGGTGCTTGCAAAGGTCGGCGATGTTCAATATAATGATAAAACTTCGCAACGAATCTCTGTAGGATGCAACACCACTTACGGTTCAATTTTTTATAGAAAAAATTTAGGATACGCCGGCGAGTTAGACGCAATTTCAGTTTCAACAGGATATTCTTTCATGGAAGGATTGTTGACACCTTCATTAGGAGCGGCTTATACTCACTATAAATTGAACCCGGAAGATAAAACGCAAAACCTTGCTACTTTTCTTGGTAACGTAAATGTTCGTCCATGGAGAATGTTGTCTTTCGATCTTCAAGGACAATTTTTGAATAACCAACTTTATAAACGTGATTTCCGGTTCATGTTCAAAATTAACTATTGGTTTAACACAAATTTAAACGTGATGTAATATGAAAATAAAACATTTTTATACCATACTTTTTATTGCGGTGATAGCCTTTTTAGGCTTTGCCGCTTTTACGGTTCAAAAAACTTTAAGTGGCGATGAAGCTGTAAACAATAAATCCAAAATCAAATTTTCTCATAAATTTCATTCGGAAATTACCGATTGCAAAGGCTGCCATACCAAAGCGGGCGATGCAAAAACTATGAAGGATCAACTTCTTCCTAAGATGGAAGATTGCGCAACCTGTCATGATGTTGAAAATACAGACGACTGTAATAAATGTCATTACGAATCCGTACAAGAACCGCTCATTCAAAGAAAATCTGCAATCATTTTCAATCATAGTTTCCACGTGGGAAATAAAGTTGAATGCACATTTTGCCACAAAGGAATGAACGAAGTTGATTATAGTTTTGAATCTGCCGGAAGCGTTCCATCAATGGAAACATGCGCTTCCTGCCATGGTGAAAAAAAAACAGCCTCGCTTGCCTGCGAAGCTTGTCATATTTCCACAGTAAATCTTTTACCAAAATCTCACAATGTGGTTGACTTCAAAAAAAGCCATAAGTTCTTGGCAGAAAAACCAAATGCAAATTGCGTGATGTGTCACGACAATAACTCTTGCGATGAATGCCATACCGGCACAACAATGTTAACCGAAACCGGCACCTCAAAGAATTTTTATACTCCTTACAAACCTCACACTTTTGTTGATGGAACAAAACAACAACAAATTTCCAGAGTTCATGATTTAAATTTTCAATTCACACACGGAATTGATGCAAAAGGGAAAGAAACAAATTGCCAAACATGCCATCAAGTCGAAACGTTTTGTGTAAGCTGCCATGAAAGTAAAACAGGCGATCTCTATTATACCGGAATAGCTCCAGCCAATCACAAAAGCCCTAACTTTACTACATTTGGAGTTGGAACCGGCGGTGGCGAACATGCAGTATTAGCTCGAAGAGACATCGAACGATGCGCTTCATGTCATGAGTCCAATGGTGCAGATCCTGTTTGTATTACCTGCCATGTTGATAATCTTCCGGGCAAGGGAAATAATCCTAAAACTCATCCTGTCGGTTTTATGAAGAATGAACACGGAAATTGGCATGATACTGATGGCGCAGTTTGTTACACCTGTCATATAGGCGCATCTTCCAATGGAATAGCTGGAGTAGGATTCTGCGGATATTGCCACGGGAAACAAGGGAACTAAGTTGATTAACTTAAATTTTTTGGAAAAAATTATGAAAAAAACAATACTTATCTACTTGTTATTAATTCTTCCGGCTTTGTTTTTGTTTTCTTGCAGCGAGGAAAGCTCGGAATTGGAAGCCTTGGAAAGTCTAAATATTCATCAGCCGGGAGTTTTAGATTCAACATCCGCAAATTTCCACGGAAAGTTTTTCGTTCAGAAAAATATGAAATTTACCGACTGCCAAAAATGCCACGGAAAGAATCTTGATGGCGGAATTACAAAGGCAAAAAGCTGTAGTGATTGCCATTCCCTCGCTACAATCCACTTAAACTTAAGCGGAATACAAGATTCAACTTCAAACAATTTTCATGGAAGATATTTGTTGCAGCATAGTCTTGCAGATTGCGGTCAGTGCCATGGGAAAAGCTTCTCCGGTGGTTCGAGTAGTCCAAGCTGCGTTAAATGTCATGACGCTATTTCCGTACATAAAACAGCTCTGCTTGATACGGCATCTGCAGATTTCCACGGAAAATTTGTTTTGAAAAATAAATTCACTCAATGCCAATCTTGCCATGGACAAAATTTTGCCGGTGGAATTTCAAGCCCAAGTTGTGCAAATTGTCATGAATCTATTGATATTCATAAAGATGGAATCGTTGACTCTACCTCTGCTAATTTTCATGGTAAATATCTTTTTAAAAAGGGATTTGCAGATTGTTCATCCTGCCATGGAACAAACTTTGGCGGCGGAATTCAAAGCCCGGCTTGTACTACTTGCCACACCACAATTACCGTGCATAAAGCAGGAATTGTTGACGCAAACTCTCCCGATTTCCATGGGAAAAATCAATTAGCAAAAGATTTTACTGCATGTAAAACCTGCCATGGCAATAATTTTCAAGGAGGCGTTAACAGCCCGAGTTGTGCAAATTGCCACAAATCTATTGATGTGCATAAAACAGGAATCATTGATGCGAACTCAGCAAACTTCCACGGTAAATACAAACTTAAAAACGGACTTGCCGATTGTTCTTCTTGTCACGGTACTTCATTTAGCGGTGGAACCCAAAGCCCTACATGTATTACTTGCCATTCTACTATTGATGTACATAAAACAGGAATAATTGATCAGAATTCTCCAAACTTCCACGGTAAATATCAATTAAAGAATGGTTTTTCTGAATGCCAAACATGCCATGGAGAAAATTTCTCCGGTGGAAACAACAGCACGGCTTGTACTACCTGCCATTCAACTATTACTGTTCATAAAGATGGAATTAAAGACCCAACTTCTCAAAATTTCCACGGGAAATTTTTAAAAGCAAACAGCTGGAATATTTCTACATGCGCAGATTGCCACGGAAGTAGTTTTTCAGGCGGAACACAAAGTCCGACGTGTAAAACCAGCGGCTGCCATACAAGCGCACAAGGACCAGCGGCATGTAATACCTGTCATGGAGATTTTAATAATCCTTCACAAATTTCTCCGCCAAGAGATTTAAATGGAAATACTTCTACAACATCACCGGGAGTTGGAGCGCATTTAAATCACTTATCTGCTTTTGCAAATGGAATTTCCTTAGCTTGTTCTGAATGCCACACTGTTCCTGCAGATGTTAATTCTGACGGACACCTCGGCAGCGATGGAAAAGCTGAATTAAACTTCGGAGCTTTTACAAATAAACTTGGCGGTACATCGTATGATTTTACTACCAATAAATGCGCTAATACTTACTGTCACGGTAATTTCGAATTTAAAAAATCGGATGCTTCATCGACGTCTCAAAATCAGTACACTACGGATAAAATGGTAGGCAATAAAAGAGCTCCTCAATGGAATTTAATCGATGGAAGTGAAACCAAATGCTTTAGCTGTCATGGCAAAAGCGATGCGGATCCATCGCCAATTGGGCATGTTTCCTACACAATTGATCAATGCGTCTGGTGCCATTCAACAGTAGTAAATGCTTCCGGTACAATAATTGATAAAACTAAACATATAAATGGCAAAATAAATGTTTTTGGAACTAAAGTTCGTAAATAACTAATACTCAACTAAAAGGTGAAAAAATGAAAAATATGATGTCCTTCTTTCTTGTTATTCTCTTTGTTTCTTTTTTAAATGGTCAAACTGAAACTGAAAAAAAATCTCATAGCTTTGTCGGCGCTGTAACTTGTGGAATGTGCCATAAATCAGAAAAAGCCGGAAAACAATTAGATATTTGGAACGCTTCTAAACATGCTCAGGCTTATAAAACCTTACAGACCAAAGAAGCTGATGAAATTGCAGCTAAAAAAGGATTTAAGACACCGGCAGCTAAAACCGACGCTTGTTTAAAATGCCATGCCGTTGGTTATAATGTAGATGCCGCTTTACTCGGAGCAAAATTCAAAGTTGAAGACGGCGTTCAATGCGAAAGCTGTCATGGCGCCGGTTCGGATTATAAAGATATGAAAGTAATGAAAGTAAAAGAAGACGCTATCAGCAAAGGTTTAGTGATGCATTCTGACGGGGAAAAATTCTGCGTTACCTGTCATAATAGCGAAAGTCCTTCATTTAAAGGATTTAAGTATGCGGAAATGTGGAGTAAAATTAGTCATCAAATTCCAGTAGTAAAAAAATAATTATAATTATGGAACAACAAGAACTTCAAAAATCAGCAAGTAAATTAGCGGATCTTACATTTAAACTGCTCACCAGATGTCACGAGAAAGAAGAGAGACTGGCGAAGCAGCATAATTTAACACAAGCAGAATTCCGATGCTTGCGCCAAATTAATGAAATCGAAAATATAAATAACAAAGAAATTGCCGAACGAATGAATCTTAGCGCCAGTCGCTTAACACGAATAATTGACGGACTGGTTGAAAAAGGTTATGTGATTAGAGAAATTGAACCGAATGACAGGAGAAATATGAGGCTGTATCTTTCCGAAAACGGAAAAGTATTTACTCATACATTAAATGATGCCTATATCAATATCCATTCTGAAATACTGACAGATATTGATGCAGCACAGCATCAACCTTTAATCGGCGCAATGACCGGACTTCTTTCCGCTGTTGAAAAATGGATGGCGCAAGAAGAGAAATAATTTGATTTAATTACTTGCCGTTTAATTTTTTATTTTCAGATAAGCGGCAAGTAATTTTTTTTTCGTTTGCATTAAATCCTCCGACAAAACTTTTACTTCCGCGAGAACAGGCATAAAGTTAGTATCTCCATTCCATCTTGGAACGATGTGAAAATGAAGATGATCGTCAATCCCTGCCCCGCTCACCTTTCCTAAATTTGCCCCAATGTTAAATCCATGAGGATTAAGAGCAAGCAGTAATGCTTTCTGAGCAAGTTGTAATTCCGCCATTATCTCTTTGTTTTCTTCTTCAGTGAGCAAAGCGAAATCACTTAAATGGCGAAAGGGAACAACCATTAAATGCCCGTTATTGTATGGATAGAGATTTAGTATTGTAAATGTAAATTCTGCTTTATTTATAACTAAAGAATTTGAAGCTTCAATTCCTTCCTTAGCGGCATCACAAAAAATGCACCCGGTATTTTTTATCGCATTCGAAAATGAATCGATATATTGTGAACGCCAGGGAGACCAAAGTTTTTCCATAGTCAATTCTTTAAATGATTAAAAAGGACGGTAATTAATTTTTCCGAATATTTACAGAATGAAAGAAAAAGATGTCATCATCTTTTAATGATGACATCTTTAATTTTTTTACGCTTCTAATTTGGACTTTTTATAATCTTCAACAATTTTGTTTTCAATTTCCTTCGGAACGTCTTCATAGTGGGATAACTTCCTGGTATGCGTTCCTCTTCCGGCTGTTAAACTCCGCAAAGTAGATGAATATTTGTAAAGTTCGGAAAGCGGTACATTTGCTTTAATTATCTGGAAATGCCCGTCGCTTTCCATTCCAAGAATTTTTCCGCGCCGGCTTGAAATATCGCCCATAACACTCCCCATACACTCTTCAGGCATTTTTACTTCAAGTTCATAGATCGGTTCAAGCAACACCGGTTTTGATTCTGTAAATCCTCTTCTAAAACACATGGAACCGGCAATTTTAAAAGACATTTCATCAGAATCAACATCATGAAAAGAACCAAAATGTAGAGTCACTCTCACGTCAACAACTTTATTTCCCGAGATGACTCCTTTTTCCATCGTATCAATTATTCCTTTTTCAACCGCAGGAATAAAACGTCCCGGAATAACTCCACCGACAATCGCATTAACAAATTCAAACCCGGAACCTCTTGGTAACGGTTCCATTTTGAAATGAACGTGACCATACTGTCCTCTACCGCCGGATTGTTTTTTATGTTTATATTCAACGTCATCAACTCTGCCGCGTATTGTTTCCCGATAAGGGATTTTCGGTTCAACCAAATCAACATCAACGCCGTAGCGCTCCTTCAAGCGTTTTACAGCCAGATTAAGATGGAGTTCTCCTTGTCCCGAAATAACTGTTTGAGCAATTTCAGGGTCATACTTCACGTTGAAAGACGGGTCCTCTTCATGCAACGAATGTAAACATGTTGCGATTTTATCTTCTTCACCTTTTGCTTTAGGAATAATTGCTCCACGAATAATCGCATCAGGAAAAATTATTTGATCAATTATTACCGGTAAATTTTTTGAAGAAAGAGTATTGCTTGTATGAGAATCTTTAAGCTTTACAACTGCGCCGATGTCACCTGCAAGAAGTTGAGTTACTTCTTTTCTTGTTCTTCCATTTAAAACCGAAAGTTGGCTTAAACGTTCGCTTTTGCCGTTGGCTTCGTTAATTAAATCAAGTCCGGCATTAACTTTACCTGAAAATACTTTGAAAAGAGAAAGTTCTCCTACATGCGGTTCGGAAACTATTTTGAAAATAAACATAACCGGTTCCCCTTTGGGATCAACCTGAAGAGGTATTTGTTCATTTTTATCTTTTAGTTTAGCTTGAAAAGCGCCGCGGTCAACAGGGTTGGGAAAATATTTTTCTACAAAATCTAAAAAGTTGTTTATTCCGACACCTTTTGTTCCTGATGTAGCAAACACCGGAGTTAAAGTTCTTTTTATCATTGAAGTTTTAATTCCGAATTCCAAATCAGATTCGGAAAGCGTTCCTTCTTCAAAATATTTATTCATTAATTCTTCATTAAGCTCAGCAACTTTTTCTATTAACTCGGTTCGATATCTTTCAGCTTTGGCTTTTAATTCATCGGGGACATCCGACTCAGAAACTTTTTTCGAACCAATCTCACCATACGTAAACATTTTCATTTTAATAACATCAACTACTGAAGAGAAGCCTAAACCTTCCTTAGCAGGAAACGTTACAACGACCGCCCCATCGGTTAGTCTTTCTTTAGCTTGTCCTACAATTGCTTCAAAGCGGGAATGTTCATTATCGCATTTGTTAATGATAATAGCTGAGGGAATTCCGTATTCGGTTACAAAATGTCCGGCGGATTCCGAACCAACTTCAACACCTTCAACGGCTTTTAGGACCATAACGGCAGTATCGCAAACTTTCATGCCTGCTTTAACTTCACCGATAAAGTCTGAATAACCGGGAGTGTCTAAAATATTAATTTTGGTGTTTTTCCAGTCGAGATGTAAAAGAGAGAGAGAGATTGAGAATTGACGTTCTATTTCGTTGGCTGAATAGTCGGAGATTGTATTTCCTTCGGCGATACTTCCAATTCTATTAATTTCACCGGCAGTGTACAAAAACAATTCGGACAGCGAAGTTTTGCCGGTTCCTCCGTGCCCGATTAATGCAATGTTGCGTAATGATTCTGGACCATATTCTTTCACGGTTTACTCCTTGTTTTGGATTAGAATTTTCGAGTCCCGCCTAAGCAGCGGGACAAGTTAGAATTTTAGTCTTTGCACGAATGCCGCAATCCCTTTTTTAACAGCGATTAAATTTGTTGTTAAGCTTTGTACCGGACCTTCAATCCCTTCTCTTATTCTTTTCTCTACTTCAAGTAAATCTACCACACGTGATCTTACCGTATTAATAATCCATGAAATGGAATTCATTTGTTCTTCGGCATGGGCAGTAATTTTATTTACTGAATGAGTTAAAGATTCTAAGGACTCAAGCATAGGATGGATTTCGTCCGCCATACGGCTGATATCGGCATGTATCTTTTCAAACGATTTTGTAATCCGATAGACATAAACTACCAAAGCAATACAAAGCGTTGAAGCTGATGCTAACAGCAAGACTTGAAAGATTTGAATAATCATAATCTTTTTTCGTTAAGAATTTTTTGCGTCTTTATAAGCGCTTACACCGGCTTTGAAGGCGTTTTTAATTTTATCGCTCTCAGATGCTACGGTTTCTTTACCGGTGGCAATTGCCTGGCCTGCTTTTTCTTTTGCCTCGGTAAAAACTTTTTCTGCATCTTTAATAAGCACATCGGCTTTTTCTTTTGCTTCTGCAATTAGCAATTCAGATTTTTTCTTCCCGTCGTTATAAATATGGGAAGCTTTCTCTTTTGCAACATCAAGATATTTTTCCGCTTCATCAAGCAGTTCATCAGCTTTTCCTTTTATATCCTGGCGCAGTTCTTTGCCGCTTTTAGGAGCATATAATAAAGCGATAGCCGCACCGACTATACTGCCGGTCAAAAAACCTATCAGCAAACCTTTACTTACGTTGCTTTCTTTTGTTGACATAACTTCTCCTTTTTTTACTTTTTATTCAGCTCTGTTTTTAACAGAACGATTTAATTAAATATTACAAATTTTTAACAATCTCTTCGGCAAATCTATAACATCCAACTTCTCTTGCTCCTTTGGTTAGACGCGCGAAGTCATAAGTTACCACTTTCGATTTGATGGTTTTTCTCATTGCTTTTTCAATTATAGCAGAAACTTTTGTCCATCCCATAAATTCGAACATCATCACACCGGAGAGAATAACCGAACCGGGATTAACTTTATCCATTCCGGCATATTTTGGAGCCGTTCCATGCGTGGCTTCAAATATAGCTGTTTCGTAACTCATATTAGCACCGGGAGCAATTCCTAATCCGCCGACTTGAGCGGCAGCAGCGTCGGATAAAAAATCTCCGTTTAAATTTGGAGTCGCTAAAACTTCATATTCATTCGGGCGTAATAAAAGTTGTTGAAAAATGCTATCGGCAATTCTATCTTTCAATAAAATTTTCCCTTCGGGCATTTTCCCGTTAAAATTTTTCCAGAGTTCATCTTCGGTAACTATGAAATCGCTGAATTCTTCTTTGGCAACTTTATAGCCCCATTCTTTAAATGAACCTTCGGTAAATTTCATAATGTTCCCTTTATGCACAAGAGTAACACTGGTCCTTTTCTTTTCAATCGCAAACTCAATTGCTTTCTTTACCAAACGTCTTGTCCCAAATTCGCTTATCGGTTTAATGCCGATGCCTGAAAGTTTTCTTATATTTTTATCAAATTTTGTGTTGATATATTTTATCAAAGCTTCGGCTTCTTTTGAACCGGATTTAAATTCGATTCCGGCATAAACGTCTTCCGTATTTTCCCGGAAAATAACGATATCCAAATCCTGAGGGCGTTTCATCGGGCTTGGTGTTCCTTGATAATATTTTACCGGACGAACGCAGGCAAATAAATCAAGTAATTGTCGGAGCGCAACATTCAAACTTCTAATTCCACCGCCTATTGGCGTGGTTAAAGGACCTTTAATAGCAACAGAATATTCTTTAATAGCATCAACGGTTTCCTGAGGAAGCCATTTGTCTTTTCCATAAACTTTTAAAGCTTTTTCACCGGCATAAACTTCTGCCCAAGCAATTTTCTTTTTACCAGCGTAAGCTTTTTTTACGGCTTCATCAAAAACTAATTTTGAAGCGCGCCAAATATCGGGACCAATTCCATCGCCTTCGATGAATAAAACTATGGGATTATCAGGCACAGTTATTTTGCCGTTTGAGAAGGTGATTTTTTCGCCTTCGGCAGGAAGAATAATTTTTTTGTATTTTTTCATTGAGAACTCCATTCAATATTTTATTGTTCGATCGTTATTTTCCCAAATCTTTTTTGATAAAGCAGAACACTAACAACACCTACCAAAACCGCGAACCATAAGGTTACAATCCGTATGATAAATGTTGAAGCAAAAGCAATTTCAAGCGAATAATGCTTTTGCTGAAGTAAAACCGTCAATGAACCTTCAGTAACTCCTAAACCGCCTGGAAGCATCGAAATTGCACCGACAATAGTTGCAAATGCATAACTGAACGATGCCCAAAGCAGAGAAATTTCTATCTTAAAATTAGTGAGAATTAGGTAATATCCCAAACATTCAAAAAACCATGCAGCCAGACTTAATAACGACATCTGAAACAGCGGCTTTGGTTGAAGCATTTGATATGAGCTTTCATATGCAGCTTTTGCATGCTCTGTATATTTTTTTATAAAATTGATTTTCGAAAAAAAATTGATAACTGCTTCGCCAATATTTTTATTTGTTAAAGCGATTGTGACAATCACAAAAAATATTCCTACGGCAATGATTATTCCTCTTCCAAAATTATAAACGTACCCGCCGATAAGTCCGATAAAAATAAGAGAAAGGAAATCGGTAATTCTTTCGGCAAAAATTATTGGTGCAGTTTTGCTTATCGGTTCACCGGAAATTTGTTTCACCAAATATACTTTTAACAACTCTCCCATTTTGCCGGGAGTTACACTCATTATTAATCCCGACATAAAAACAGAAAATGAGTCAATCTTTTTTATTTTGATTTTTAAAAGCCGCAAATAAAAATCCCACTTTAAAAATCTTGTGAAGTAATTGGAAAACGATAAAAGCAAAAGCAATGGAAGAAGAAACCAATTAAATAGAGAGAAGGCTTTTAATACTTTGTCAAAATCAGCATAGAGAGAAAAAAGAAGATAGAGCAATCCCGCAGCGGCAAGTGAGATGAAAATATTTCTTTTAATTTTGTCAAACATCTCAAAGGACTTTCAGTAGTGCCAGATAGACTTTCGTAAGCGGCAAACCGACGACATTATAGTAACAGCCGTTAATCTTTTTAATAAATATAGCCCCATAATCATCTTGAATACCGTAAGCGCCGGCTTTATCCATTGGGCTTCCGCCGGCAACATATTCTTTGATTTCACTCGCTTTTAGTTTTCTAAAAGTAACTTCGGTTTTTTCGTAATCGTTTATCATATTTCCGTTAAGAGAATTGAAAACACAAAATCCGGTGTACACAAAATGTTTTTTCCCGCTGAGATTTTTTAACATTGCAACAGCTTGACGGCTTGACTCCGGTTTCCCGAGAATTTTTCCGTTGATTACAACAATAGTATCCGCAGTTATTAAAACACCTTTTTTGTTTAGTTTTTTTGCTTCATCTAATTTTTGCAAAGCAAGTTTTTTTGCAATAACTGAAACTCTTTGTTTTGAATTAAATTTTTCATCAAAATGGCAATGTAAAATTTCCGGATGAAGATTTATTTGTTCTAATAATTTTTTTCTGCGCGGAGATTTTGAAGCAAGATATATTTTAAGCGAAGATGGGATCATTCGGTTTTTCCTATTGTACAGCCGTGAAAATAAAAATCAAGAATTTCGTTATAACTTTTTCCCTTAGAAGAAAGATTCATCGCTCCCCACTGGCACAGCCCTACTCCATGTCCGCTTCCCTTTCCGCTTAAGGTTACTTTTTTCAATTCACCTTTTGCTACTTCCTTTGAAATTGTAAATAGAGAAGATCGCAAAATTCCTTTGGTGTCTTTTCTGGTAAAAAAATTTCTTACTTCATTAGCTTTCACAATAACATCTTCGGCATTGTCAAAACTTATGCGAAGTTCTTTCACCCGTCCCGAAGTGAAAGCATCTGATATTTCGATATCTTTTATTACCCGCTGCTTCTTTGATAACAAATTTTTCGCTTTTAATAATTTAAGAAGTTCGGCTTGTGTGTAAGATTCTTTCCAATAAAAAGTTGGAGAAATTTCACAATTAGGATTTTCATCTCCGTCTTTTTTCGAAACTAAATAATCATCAACCTTACCCGAAAAAACATTCGCAGGGTCTTCCAACATTCCACCGCAAGCAGAATGATAAAACACTTCAGCGAGTTTTTCTTTAAACTTTAATACTTCATGGAAAGTTTCTGTTACTGCTTTTTTATCAAGAGCGGTAAAACTTCCGGAGCCTAAAAAAACCTGGTCACGTACATCATCTGTAATATCAAAATACGTATTCCCTTTTGCTTTTTTCATTTCGGCAAAAGTTCTTGCACAAACGGAGAAAGCTTTCAAGGCTTCTAATCTTTCCGGTTGATTGAATTTTACCGCCATTTCTGCGGGTAAAACGCCAAGCAAATAATCATCCATTGGCAAACGATTGATGGCAAGTAACTTATTATTATCACTGTAAACCACAAGAAAATCACCCGAATATTTTTTACCAGAAAAGTTTATCACACTTTCTAAATCTGCCGGTTGTAAAAGGAAAGTAATTCCATCAACTTCTTGCGAATTAAATTTTACATTTATTCCGCCGCCGTTAATTTGAAAATTTAATTTGTCCCCTTTTTTCAATTTACCAACTACTTCATTGTCCGAAATAAAATTATATTTACCCTGAACCGAAAGGGCAACTAATTTTTGTTCTTCACTTAAAAGAACACGGATTTTATCCGGTTCATTTGCAACAATTTTGTACCCAAGTTTCAACGATTCACTTTTTGTTTCCGCTATATTTCTTTTGGCGGCGGTACATGAGTAAAGGTCAAAGATTAAAAAACAAATTGCGGAAATATATAAAAGGTGTTTTAGATTGGAGAACGAGAATTTTTGGAAAGAGGAAAATGTAAGCACAAAAACTATCTGAACATTGCTTTTATACTTCCCCACGTTCTTTTACCAACGCCGGAAATGAGTGATACGCTTACTTCTTTGGTATAAGATACAGTATTATCGTAATCAACTATTTTTACTTTATAGATAAAAATTGCATCGGTAACTTTGTAAGTATTTTTGTCAAGGTAAGAATAGTAAGAATTTGAACCTTTAGGTTGAATATTTTCGATGGCGACAAACTCAGTCTGAGGAGTTTTTCTTTCAACAACAAATTCTTTTACGTTTTTTTCATCGGATGTTTTCCATTCAAGCCGGACGTTTTCACCCTCATTCTTCGCGTTGATAAAATCTAAAAATACTCCCCCCAAAAGGGAAGTAACGGAAAGAAAAGTCAAAAAGATAAATAGTTGCTTTTTCATGGGTCAAATATATTACCCTTAGAGGTCTTTGTCAAGAAGTATATATCACAATTTTCTAATATTTTTTTGCCAAGTTAGGGAAGAAACGAAATAATCTTTTTCATTTCTAAAGAAAATCTTTATATTTAGGACAAATGGAGAATTAATTATAGCGTTATGATAATATCGAACCTTCACCTGCTAACCGGATTAAACGAGTTACAAAATTCTGTTGCGCATAATATCTCAGAGTTCCCGAATAAACTTTGCGAATTTATTGCGAATGAATTCCAACTTCAATCGGCAATTCTTTTTAAGGTTAACAATAATAAGTTAGTCTTTCAGGGTAAATCACCATCGGCGCGTAAATCATTTTTACCTAATGCACTTTATGAATGTGCATTTTGCCAGCTTCATCAGAATGATTTTGACAAAGTATTATTTGACTCTGACGCAAATTGCGAAATTCAGTCAACCGACTATGTGATTTATGAAAGTTGTGTGTTAATTAATATTACATCACAAAAATTTCTTTTAAAAGTAGCTCAAAAAACCCCATTTACTCAAGGGGATAGAGAATTTTTGGAACAATTTGGTGAATTTCTTATCCCTCATCTACAAACCGTATCCGGCGTTGTTCTTGAACCTGAGTTTAATTTAAGTAAAATTGTTGCCGAATTAGCCAACGAATTCCGTACTCCCACAAACAGCATTATTGGATTTGCTTCTTTACTAAATGACGACAGGCTTACTTCCAACCAAGCGGACTATGTGTTAACCATCCGAGATAATGCACAAAAATTACTCGCGCTTCTAAACGATTTAATTGATTTTGCACGTGTTGACGGCGGCGGAGTAACAGAGACTCCAAGTGAAATAAATTTTAAGAATGTTATTACCGACATTTTAAATCAGCAATCAGAAAAATTAAAAAATGCCGGTTTTTCGTTCACTTCTTCAATAGCAAATGACTTCCCCGCTAACATTAAAATTGATCATCAGAAACTGCGGCTCGTACTATCAAATTTTTTATCTTATTTGCTTTATCATTCGGCAAACGGCGAAGTAGCGGTAACAGCTAATCTTTTGGATAAAAAACATGTTGTGATTAATATTTCAAATAAAACTGCTTCCATGCCTGATAGAAGTTCTCTGCCTAAAGCTTTAGATATTACAGCTCAAAAGCAATATAGTTTTACTGCATTAAGTTATCTGCTTGCCAAAAAATATGTTGAATTAATGCATGGAATCGTAGAAGCGGCTTCAAACCGGGATAGAGGAACAACCATCCGTTTTAATCTTCCTATTAATGAAGTAAGCGATATTGAAACAAAAATTTCTTCTCTTCCCAAAGCTTCTGAAGGAAAGAACAAAGTTTTAGTAATCGAAGATGATTATGCAACCTCGAAACTCTTAGGCAACTATCTAAATAAATGGGGATACGAACCGGTAATTGTTAACGCCGGGTTAAAAGCGCTGGAATACCTGGAACGCGAACATGTACTTGCAATCATTACTGATATTGTTCTTCCGGATATAAACGGTTTGGAATTGCTTAAGAAAATCCGGGAAAATAAATCCACTAAATTTATTCCGGTAATTGTTTGTTCGGTTGAAGCCGAGCAGCAAAAAGCTTTTTTAATGGGAGCTGTTGAATACTTTGTTAAACCAATTAAGTATAAAGATTTAGTTGAAGTGTTAACAAGTTACAGACTGAAAAAGGATTCAAATATTCTTTGTGTTGATGACGATGTGCCAACTTTAAATTTAGTAAAAGAAGCTATATCTTCTGTCGGCTATAATCCGGTCGCTCTTTCTCGTTCCTCAAAAGTGATGGAGACTATAAAAGATATTCATCTTGATCTTGCAATCATTGATCTTGATATGCCGGAAATAAACGGCTTTGATTTGATCAAGCTTATAAAATCCAATCCAAAATTCACTAATCTTCCGATTATTATTTATACCGGAAAAGAAAATTTTGAGGAAGACCTAAAGAAAATTGACGGATTGTTTGCAGAACTGCTAGACAAGAGAAGCACGAATATTGAGGATTTGGCGAGCACCGTAAACGCGATGATCAACCGATATGACGAACCTACTACTCCGGAAGAAGCAGCAAAGCAAACCGATGTGCCAAAAATTCTTTTAGTGGAAGATTACAAACATTCCCAAATAATTGTAACGCGACTATTAAAGAAAAATAATTTCACATCGGTTGTTGTTGTTGAAAACGGCGCCGAAGCTGTTGACCAGGTTGGCAAACAAAAATTCGATCTCATCTTAATGGATATGCAGATGCCGGTTATGAACGGGTTTGAAGCTACAGAAAAAATCAGGATGATGCCGGAATATAAAGATATCCCTATTATCGCTCTCACTGCCTTTGCTATGAAAGGTGATAAAGAGAAGTGCTTGGAATCCGGTGCGACTGATTATATTCCAAAACCAATAGACAGTCAGGAATTTGTTGAGAAAGTAAAGTTTTACACTTCCGATAAATTTATTAAAAAATAATAGCACAACAAGTTTCAAGTAAAAAGAAGAAAGTAAAAAGTCCACTGGATAGTATCTTGTAATAGGGTGTATGTTATACAGAATTTTCAAGTATTAAAGTTGATAAAACGGCAAAAAATAAAGTTTCAGTTAAAATATAGTACGCAGACTGCCATGTGTACTATACGGAATTTTGGCAGTATAATTAATAGTTAGGCAAAAGAACTTTCCCCATCGAACATGAATAATAAATCTCCAAAGCGGGCGGCCAGGTTCAATGCCGGTTGGTTGCTGGTCGGAATGACGCTCGGCATTATTGGCGGCGTGGCTATGAAAAACCTACCGGTCGGCATCAGTATGGGCATCTTCATTGGTGTGGCTTTCGGCTTCGCGATACCAAAGAGGCGTAGGTGACTGCTGCGAGACAAAGGCCTAACTAAGCGGTTGCACCCGACGCGGACCGCTGCTTTCATGCATCGCAAGGTTTACACTTCTTCGCGCGCGGTCCGCGCGGGTGAACCGCAGGCCGTTAGGCGGCTTAAAAACTACCCCGTTAGTTTCTCTACTTATTTAAGATGACCGGCTATAAATATCTTTATCTTTGCTTATTTTTGGTAAAAAGAAATAAAATTAAATGAAAAAATATTCTTCTGATGAAATTATAGAAATTCTCAAAGGTCATAGAGCATTATTAAAAAAATATAGTGTTATAAGAATTGGATTATTTGGTTCATTTTCAAGAAACGAAGCAACTAAGACGAGCGATATTGATTTGCTCGTAGATTTTGAAAATAAATCTTTTGACAATTATATTGATTTGGCTTTTGAATTGGAGAATCTTTTCGGCAGAAAAGTTGATCTTCTTACAGAAAAAGGGATAAGTCCTTATATCTTTCCATTAATTAAAAACAATATCCTTTGGTATGAAGCATAATCTTATTTATATAATTTCCGTAGCTTATTCTTTTGGTACAAAAAACAATGCGTACCTACAATAAATTTAAATGAACATAATATAATCTTCCATTAAAGTCATAAAATGATTAATGAAAATCCCAGAGTCAGGTTTGCGCCAAGTCCAACAGGATACTTGCACGTTGGTGGTCTCCGCACTGCGCTTTATAATTATCTTTTCGCAAAAAAGAATAACGGCACTTTTATTCTTCGCATAGAAGATACGGACAGAACTCGTCTGGTTGAAGGAGCGGTTGAAAATTTAATATCAACACTAAAATGGGCAGGACTTGATTATGATGAAGGTCCCGGCAAAGACGGTGATGTTGGTCCTTACGTTCAATCCGAACGTTTAGATATTTATAAAAAATATACCGACGAACTCGTGCAACAAATAAAAGCTTACTACTGTTTTTGTTCTTCAGACAGATTAAAACAATTGCGCGAGGATCAGCAAAAAGCCGGACTTCAATCAAAATACGATAAACACTGTCTCCATTTAAATGGAAATGAAATAAGTGAAAAACTTAAAAACAATGAGCCGTATGTTATCCGCCTAAATGTTCAACCGGATGAACTCATCCATATTGATGATATCATTCGCGGAGAAGTTACATTTAACAGCAACGTAGTTGATGACCAAATTTTATTAAAAAGCGATGGTTATCCAACATACCATCTTGCAAATGTTGTTGATGATCATCTGATGAAAATTACTCATATAATACGGGGCGAAGAATGGCTTTCGTCCACACCGAAACATATTTTACTGTATCAATTTTTCGGCTGGGAAATTCCAAAATTTGCACACCTCCCTCTTTTGTTAAATCCGGATAAATCAAAATTAAGTAAACG
>Ga0172379_10003499_pt1 | contig 24912 bp, 21 predicted proteins | sample GrowelOW334metaG_FD_119756 | JGI IMG/M metagenome (GOLD analysis project Ga0172379, IMG submission 119756) | Groundwater microbial communities from an aquifer near a municipal landfill in Southern Ontario, Canada - Groundwater well OW334 metaG | ecosystem: Environmental > Aquatic > Deep...
CAGGGCGAGTAATAGTATATAATATATATGGATGGAAAACAATAATAAAAAAAGCTCAGCCTTTTATTCTTACTGTATTAATCCTAAGACAAAGTTTGATACCCAAGAGGAAGGTGAAATAATTTATTTATTACTTCGTAGTCATCCTTTTACTCAGATTGGATGGATTTTCAGTTCTATAATTTTGATTATCCTGCTTTTTGTTTTAAATTTTTTTCTTCAAAATTTTTTCAATCTTGGACAAATTTTTATAATAAATTTATTTTTTGTTGTTTTTATTCTTAGCTATATATGGTTTAACATTCTTAACTGGTATTTCAACGTTGGAATAGTTACTAATAAGCGGGTAATTGATATTGATTTTTATGCGGTTCTATACAAAGAGATTACCAACGCTCAATTAGGGAGAATAGAAGACACAACTGTAAAAAGTGGCGGATATATTGAATCATTTTTTGATTATGGATCGATCTTTGTTCAAACTGCCGGAACTGAAGCTAATGTTGAATTTATTAACGTTCCACATCCGTCTGATGCAGTTCAAATAATTAATAAATTAATGAGTAAAAAACATGGATTTTAAAGACATTATTTTTAAAGTTATTATCAGTCTTTTAGCGTTTTTTTATTATCTTTACTCATTGGTAATTTCAAAACAAGCAAAAATCATGGATAAAACATTAACGGATGAGCATAATCGACTTATTCTTTTTATTTCTACATTGCAAGTAACTATTGCTTTAATTATATTGATAATAGTGTTGTTATCAATATTTGTAATCTAACGGCATGTTCAAACAAGACGTTGGTTTTTATTTAGGTCATGAAAAGTCAGATGGTTTTTCCGGCTTTGTCGATGAAAATAATTTGTTTTTAACGATTGAAATTGAAGCAGGACTTACTCCTCAAAAAGGTAGAGAGTTAACGGCATTTATCCGGGAAAAAATTAATTCGATTAAAATCGAAAATTTACAGCAATTTGATTTTTTCATTTCTAGCATTATTAAGGAAAAAAACCTTCCATCAGGATTTTCATTGTCGGTAGGATATTTAAAAGGAAATATCTTTTATTTAAAAACCGTTAATGAAGGTCGGATATATATCCGCAGAAATAATAGATTAGCCCTTCTTATCGATAAGAATTCGACAGCTTCAGGGTTTATTGAAGAGGAGGATACTTATATTTTTACTTTTATTAAATTTATGAAGTTATTGGGAGAAGAAGAGGGGCTAAGTAAGAAATTTGACCATAGACCAATTTCAGAAATTATTGAAGAAATTACTCCCGAACTGCTTGTTTTAGATGACCAGGGAACGGCGGCATTATTTTTAAAATTAAAAAAATATGAAGAAGAAATAAAGCCGGTAAATGATTTTTTTGAAAAACCTGGGGGAAAACTTTTGGCGTTTAATTTAAAAGATTATTACCTTCGCTTTGGCCGACAAAAAACTTTAACATTTATTACTGTTTTTATTTTGGGATTAATTTTATTTTGGAGTGTTGGTCTTGGGTATATACGTAGGTCAAGCGAGAGTAATCAAAAAAAAATTAATATGACCCGTGACTTAATCAACCAAAAACTTGATCAGGCGGAACAGGTGGCCTTTTTAAATATGACAAGCGCACTTAATCTGTTGTCAGACAGCAAAACCCAGGTTGAAAAACTCAAAAAAGAAGTCGGGCCAAAAAATGATCAAATTATTGAATTAGAAAAGTTAATTAAAGATACAGAGAACAAAATTCTAAAAAAAGAAGAAAAAAGCTATCAAGAATTTTTTGATTTAACAGTTGATAATAAAGATGCTAAAGGTAATAAGTTTTACTTATTTAATGACACGGTGTTAATCTTAGACAAAAATAACGGAGTGCTATTCTATTTTTCTCTAAATAATAAATCTTTAGATAAAAATCAATCGAGCGATCTTAAAAAATCATCTTTGATTGCCTTATACGAAGACAAAGAATATTTTTTTATTGAAGGAAGCGGTGTTTATCAATTAGTAGAAGGAAAGACTAAAAAAGTAATTGAAAATGACAAAGAGTGGGGGAAGATTATTGACTTAGCAGTTTTTAACGGAAATATCTATTTATTGGACCAAGGCAAAAATGAAATTTGGAAATATATGAGCGCAGAGTCAGGATTTGGAACCAAAAGTTCATATTTTGCCTCTGGTCAAACGATTAACTTAACTCAAATTAACTCTTTAGCGATTGACGGTTCAGTTTATTTGGCTGGCGGTTCGGTTATGTTTAGATATACCTCAGGACTCCAAGACGGATTTGAGACAAATTTGCCTGACAGTAGCGTCAATATCAATAAAATTTTTACAAGCAAAGATTTAGAAAAGCTGTATGGATGGGACAAGAGTAAAGGGGTAATATATATAATGGGTAAAAACGGGGACTATCAGGAACAGGTAAATTCAAAAATTTTATCAACAGGTTCTGACTTCATTATTTATAAGGATATTATTTACGTTCTTCAGGGAAGCAAGATTTATAAAATAGAGTAAGGTTATTTATTGTCCCAGTGTTGGGAGTTTTATTTTAAATCCGTCACTATTTGGGTCAATTATTCCTAAGATATTTCCGGCAACCAAATTAAACACAACTAAAACTACAAAGATTAAAACCATTCCGATTACAGCGTTGGTAATTTTGTTTTGAGCTTTTGCAATCTTCTCCTTTTCTCCACTTGATGCAATCCAATCAAATGCACCCCACAAAAGATAGACAAGAAGGGATAAGCCGGCAATTAAAATAAAAGCATTAATTCCAAAGGCGATAAAATTTCCAAGTCCTTGGACTGGATCTTTACCACCAATATTCATGGCTTCAGGAGGAGTAATTCCACCAAATAAGTCGGTTGTAGCATCGGCTAATAGTCTCATTTTGGTAATATATCTGTCTTTAAGACAACTCCTAATATTTGAATCACTAAAAAACTGACCACAACAATAATCAGGCCCAAAACAGCAGTTGTGATTGATGCATAAGCCTTTTTTAAGGCATCGGGATTATCGCCATGAGTTAAAATGTCGTAGGCAGCTTTAAGAGTGATTACCAAAAATATAAGTCCAGCGCCAGTCATAGCTAGAGGAAGAGCGAGATTTACAATTTGGCCGATATTAGCAACTTTAGCAGCTGGAAAACTACTCTTGTCAATGGTAAAAGCTTGGACCATGAGAAAATTATAAGTTATAATTATCCTATGTTCAACCCTACTTTTGAAATTACCAATAAAATTTTAGTTAATATTTCTAAAATTGAAGCAGCCGAAGAAGTAATAAAACATTCACCTTTACTGCCACTTTGGGAGAAGCAATTTAAGGAAGAAGCTCTTATTCGATCAGCGTATCACGGCACTCACATCGAAGGGAACAATCTTCACAAAGACGATGCAAAAGATATCCTGATGGGGCGTGATGTCATCGGTCGTCCTCGTGACATTCAAGAAATTATTAATTATCGAAAAGTGATTGAGTTTATCGATGACGAAGCAAACAAAAAAATTGATAAAATCTCCGAACAAATAATCAAAAAATTACATAGAATTTTGACTGATAAAATTTTAGTTGGAGAACAGATTGGCGAGTATAGGACAAAGCAAGTAATTATTAGAAATTCTGCTAATGGCGAAGTAACCTTTCGTCCGCCACCTCCGATTGAAGTACCGTTTTTAATGAGGGAGTTTATTTATTGGTTAAACCGTGATGATAAAGATAAATTACATCCTGTTTTAAAAGCAGGAATTGCCCATCATGAACTGGTTAGAATCCATCCATTTTTAGATGGTAATGGTAGAGTCTCCAGGGTACTTGCTACTTTAATTTTATTTTTAGGAGGATACGATATCCGTCGATTTTTTTCATTGGAAGAATATTATGATAAAGATGCAATTACTTATTATCAAAATTTACAGAAAGCATCAGCGGGTGATTTAAGCAGTTGGTTGGGATACTTTACTAGCGGCGCCGCCATTGAATTTGATAAAGTAAAAGAAAAAATTCTTAAATTGTCAAAAGATGTAAAGTTAAAAGAAAAATTTGGTGGTCAACAGGTCTATCTTACAGAACGTCAGATGAAGTTAATTGAATATATCCAAGAGATAGGGTACATCCAAAATCAGACTTTTGGTGATGTTTTTCCGGATGTATCGGAAGATACGGTTTTACGGGATATTCAAGAGTTAATAAAAAAGGGATTAATTAAAAAAATCGGTAGCACTAAGTCAGCAAGATATACAATGGTTTAAAAAAGAAAGACATAATATGAAATTTTCAGAACTGGCAATATTCTTTGAAAGAATCGAAAAAAATTCTTCCCGATTGGAAATTACGCGAATATTATCGGAGCTATTCAAAAAACTTAATCCGGAGGAAATTGCAAAAGTTGTCTATCTCCTACAAGGTCGGGTTGGCCCATCTTACGAAGGAATTGATTTTGGTATGGCGGAGAGGACTATTATTAAAGCTTCGATGTCTGCCCTTAATATCGACCGTAGTTATTTTGAAAAGGAGTTTAAAAAAAGTGGAGATCTAGGGACAACCGTTGAAGCCTTTAAAAAGCTTTATACGTCATTTGAGGAAAAGGATATGGAGGTATTGGTAGTTTTTGATTTTTTTTACCGGTTAGCTACTGCATCCGGTAATGGTTCTCAAGATATAAAAGTTAGTCTTTTATCGCAGCTTATTCGTCAACTCGACCCATTATCAGGACGCTATTTAGTCCGTCTTCCCACCGGCATCATCCGATTAGGATTTTCTGATATGACGATACTTGACGCCTACTCATGGATGTTGGTGGGAGATAAAAGTATGAGGCCAGTTATTGAAACTGCCTATCATGTCCGACCTGATTTAGGATTTATTGGAAAAACTTTGAAAGAGAAAGGGGTAGAAGGTTTAAAAAAAATAGAGCCGAAGGTTTTTACACCGATTATCATGATGAAAGCTGAGCGAATGTCATCGGCCCACGAAATTATTAAACAGATTGGTAAATGCTTAGTTGAGCCTAAATTTGATGGATTTAGATTACAAATTCATTATAAGAATAATCAGATTAAATTATTTTCCCGAAGTCTTGAAGATGTCACTTTTATGTATCCGGATATTGTTGAGGGAGTAAAAAGAGAAGTCAAAGCCGATGAATTAATCATAGAGGGGGAGGCGATTGGCTATAACCCAAAAACCGGAGAATTTCTTCCATTTCAAGAAACAGTTCAGAGAAAAAGAAAATATAATATTGGAATGAAAGCTATTGAAGTTCCTCTCAAACTTTTTGCATTTGAGCTTTTATATTTAAACGGAAAAAATTTTATAAAGCAACCATTTATCGAGCGAAGAAAAGCCCTTGAAGAAGTAACGGTAAAAAACACCGATATCAGCAAACAAATCATTGTCGTTGATCACCAGGAAGAAGTTGATAAGGAAGAGAGACTGGAAGAAATATTTGATTTGGCAATTGCAAAAAAACTGGAAGGAGTGATTGCTAAAAAAATTGACGGGATTTACCAGCCTGGTGCCCGGGCTTGGAACTGGATCAAATATAAACGGAGCTATTCTTCAAAGATTAACGACACAATTGATTGTCTGGTGATGGGTTATGATTTTGGAAAAGGAAAAAGAACCGATTTTGGGATGGGGGCATTTTTAGCGGGAGTTTTTGATAGCAAAAATGATAAGTTTGTGACCGTGGCTAAAATTGGAACAGGGTTGACAGATGAGGAATGGAAAGAGTTAAAAATTAAGAGTGAAAAATTAATAATTAAAGCGAAACCAACTAATTATTTAGTTGATAAATTAGCTGAATGTGACGTTTGGGTCACCCCAAAAATTGTAGTTGAGATAAAAGCTGATGAAATTACAAAGTCGCCAACTCACACGGCTGGCTTGGCTCTACGCTTTCCTCGCTTGGAACGATTTAGAGATGATAAAAAACCCGAAGACATAACAACGCTTGAAGAATTAAAAGGACTCTCTTTAAAAAGACAGTCTTAAATAAGACTGTCTTTATTTAAATTAAATGACGGTGGTTCCAATACATTTTAAAAAACCGGTAAATATATTCGCCGAAAAATGAAAAAGGATTATTAATCATTCTTCGAGCTGACGAACTAATTGCATTTTTTCTATCATGAAAAATTTTTCCATGTTTTTTTAGATGAAATGAAATATCAATATCCTCATGGACTTCCTTATCGTTTAGGCATACTTCGTTTTTAATTTTATTCCAGACATTTTTTTTAATTGCGTATCCCGGACCGATTAAATAATAAAATCCCGTCATAAGCCTAGGGATAAAAAGATAAATATAAAAAGGAATGGTGTTATCTAAAATGAAGCAAATATCATTGAATTTTATAGGCATAGATATTGCCACTATAGAAGGATCACGGGAGAAATCATTTTTAATATTTTTTATCCAATCTGGTGGAAGAACTGAATCAGCGTCACATTTAACGATAATTTCGTATTTTGCCTGATTAAAACCGGCATTTCTGGCCGCAGTCATTCCTTGAATTATTTCTTTAATAATCTTAATATTTTTGTTTTTTTTAACAATTTCTATTGTTTTATCAGTGCAGTTATTATCAATAACGATTATTTCATCAGGTTTTTCATCCTGCTTCATCAAAGAATCAAGGCAGTTTTTAATATATTTTTCTTCGTTGTAGACAGGTATAACAACAGAAACTTTCATACTCTCATTTTACCAAATGTTATAATATAAGCTCTATGAAACCTTTCTTTTCAATAATTATACCGACGTTGAATGAAGAAGATTTTCTTCCCCGTTTACTGGATGATATTAAAAATCAAAAAGAAAACGATTATGAAGTCATTATTGTAGACGGTTCTTCAACTGATAATACGAAAAAGGTTGCATTGGATTATAAAAAAAGCTTTTTTCAACTAAAAATAAATAATGTTTCCACGCAAAGAAATTTTGGAGCAAGAAAAGCCACGGGAAAATATTTGGTATTTTTGGATGCAGATATAAGAATAAAAAGAAATTTTTTAAAAAATATTACTAAAAATATTAATAGAAAAAAAGGACTAATATTTATTCCTTACATGATCCCAGAAAAGGGGAATGAAGAATATAAACCAATTCTAAACCTGTTAAATATGCTTGTGGAATTTTCTCAAAATTTAAGTAAAAAATTTTCTATGGGAGGCTCAATGGTCATAGAAGCAGGCTTATTTAGATTAATTGGGGGATTTAATGAGAAACTTCGCATGTCGGAAGATCATGAGATTATTCAAAGGGCGCACGATTGGGGTGTTAACCCAAAATTTATGAAAAATGTTCATATTACATTTTGTTTCAGAAGAATCAAAAAGGAAGGTCAGCTTAAATCAATATACAAAAATTTACTATCAGTAGCTCATAGGCTATTTGTTGGAGAAATAAATGAAAAGATATTTGATTATGAAATGGGAGGCCAGGCTTATAAAGGTGAAAAAAATAAAAGGAAAGGAATGAGTTACTATATCCATGAAATCGACGAACTTTATAAGAGAATAAAAAAAGAGCTTAAATATTAAAGGTTGATATAATAGGGTAATGATCTGATGTTTGAGATTCGATTCTCTCAGTTTTTATCAGTTTTAAACCCCGATAAAAAGAATAGTCTGTTTTGATTTGCTTGGCGATAAATTTATTTACAAAAGGCAAGGTTAACCGTTGAAACAGATTATATTTCTCAAACTTTCCGTCCTTCGTAAACTTCATAGTCTGCCTTATATTGGACGTTGCCTCTTTTAAACCATATTTAGCCATCATCTTTTCAAGACCTCTTCTTTTATATGGAAAATAATTAAAATCCCCAACCATAACCAAGCGTTCCTTTTTAGCCAGATTTATCGACTTTAATACCTTATTAATGTGCCCAATTCTCAATTCATTGCTTCCAATCACATAGAGATGTACGTTGCAAATAGAAATTTTCTTTTTTGATAATTTATGGGTAAAATCAGTTTCCAGAATGGTTTTGGGTTGGTTGTAGCCAAGAATTATTCGAAGAAAGTAAAAAAAATATTCTCCGATATTTGTTCCTAGGTTGAGTTTAAAGGAATCCTGATAAGAAAAAATTCTTGGGTTATAAAAAGTAATTACTCCGTAAATGTGGCCAAATTTGACAAAAGAGTTAGAATAATCCGCCATTTTGTATCCAAACTTTTCGATCTTTTGAATACTTTTATCATCGGTTAAAGCTTCCTGAAGACAAATAAAATCAGGATGATAAACATTAATTAACTCGTCAAACTTCTGCACGGCGTTATTAAAGAGGGTATTGTAGGTAAGCAAAGATACGGCCATGGATATATTATAGCGGACAAATAGATTTTGGGTATAAACATACTTATCCACCGACTTTGGATAACTTTTTTTATATTGGTGAGACAATGTAAAATGAATAATTATTACTATAAGATGTCTTATAAATGAAAGCTATTTTTCTATAGGTCTTGACAAACAATTTAACTTTGTTTATATTAAGGGTTATGAAGAACATTTTCTTTTCTCAAAAGCCTAAATCGGCCAGCTTTAAAAATAATTATCAAAAGAAAAATGAATTGATTGCATTCGTGGCAGATCAGTTTAAAAAACTTGCGAAGAAAAATCTAAGAATTCCGGTGACATTGTATCATTTGTAGGGATAAAAAAGAGCATCACTACCGCTCGTATTTGAGGGAACGACGTATAGTAATGCTCGAGTATACGATAGCAAAAAAATTTTGGTTTGTCAAGCCCGCACCTGCGGGCTTTTGCGTATATCAATTAACTTGATACAAAGCCCCAAAGCCATTAGAAGACTTAAAAATAAGTTTACCAATTTTTGACCATTTTTCTTCATTCAAATTTGGGTATTTTTGGCGTTCCAACTGCGAGATTACCACGTATTTTATTTTATATTTACTTATCAATAATTTAGTCTGATTAATATCTTTTGATTCATAAAGGGAAACTACTTCAGGGATTCTATCTCCGACTATATTAAAGCTACCACGCCATAACCATTCATGGACCCACCAACCGGCGACCGTTGGTAGCCCGGTGAAGGCAGAGATCCTTTCATAGTCAGTGTAGGAGTCTCCTTGGGCCTCTAAGATGACGGGCTGTCCTTTTTCATTTTTATTCAAATAATCAATGATTTCATTATCTTCAAGATTAGAGTCTTTGAGCCAGACTTGGCCATCAAGTTGGACGGGACGGTTAAGCTGGCCATAATAAGAAGGAACAGAGAAGTAAGGATATATTGACGGGAAAAAGAGAAAAAAGATAAAGACGATTGTTAATAGATAATAGATGATTGTTTTTTTTATATTTTTTAATAAATAGAAGGTGACTATCGAGGCGATTCCCATCATGGTAAAAGCCTGATAGCCAAGCTTAAACATGGTGTTGGCCCGAAAATGTTGAGGATAGATATCTTTAATATAAAAAAATTCAGGGATGATTGTGAGAAAGAGACCAAAGGAAAACAAAATTAGGAGAAAATTGTTCAATTGCTTCATTGTTCCATTGTTAGAAACCCTTTTTCTAATAAAAAGGAATATTCCAAACGAAATCCAAAAAAATCCCCAAAGAACAAAAAGCATCCAGAAGGGGGAGATCTGACAGTTGCCGGCTTCGAAAATAAACGGCCTTATCTTACCGATATCAGTTAAGAATTTTGGAGAACAATTAACTCCAATACCGCTCACAAAAGGTTTAAAAAACCAGGAAAAAGGAAGAGAGAAAAAAATAAAAGAGATTATCAAAATAGCTGAATTTACAAATAATTTAACTGAAAACCCAAAAAGAAATAAAAATATAATTAAAGCCAATAAAATATATATCGGACCATCAAAAGCATTAGTCATGTAGTGAATAGCGGCCATAAAACCGAGGAAGATAGTATTTAGTATTAAGTATTTAGTATTGGGTATTTTTGACCTATTTAATTTATTGGTAAACAGTATGAAAAGTAATGCTAGGGTTAATAAAACGAACGGGATATCAAACACATGTCCGTGTAAGTCGGCGACTACATAGGAATATGATGGAAATTCATGAATCGTGAAAGGAATAAAACGGGTCGCATTCGGATACCAATAAGTAGTCGGATTAAAACCTGATAGTATTTTCCAGAAAGGAATTGGACCTTCATTAGGATAGCCCTTTGTAAAAAGATATAAGGTATGTAAATTCCCCCCGAGATTTACTAAATAAGCTCCGATCAAACCGTAAATAACAGTTTTAAATAGGTTCAATTTTTGGTCATATTTTTTGATTATATTTGCGATTAACGAAAAGACCTGAGTCATTCCTTGAGCAAAAATTGTAGCCAGAATTAAGTTATAGCCAATCGAAGCCTTTATATTGCTTAGTTTAATTAATATAGCACCGGATAGATGACCGAAATAATAGTAGTTGATAGGTTCTGGTGAATACCAGATATCTTTGGGAGGAAAGAATTTAGTTCTAAGTATTGAATTAATAAATCCGAAGTCCATAAACTTTTCCAAACCGTGAATAGAAGGTTCTTGGGAACGGATAAAAGTCCAGAAAAAAAGGCAGAAAATAAAGAGCAGCTCTTCGAAGATAATCATTGGAAGTATTTTGAGACCGTCATTGTCATGCTGAACCTGTTTCAGCATCTTTTTATTTTTGAGATTCTGAAATAAATTCAGAATGACATAATTAATTAAGGCGAAAATTCCAATTATCAAAAATAAACTAAGACGACTAAAAGGAAGGATTTTAACAATTCCCAAAACGAAAACAAAATAACTAAGCAAAATAATTCCTAATGTTTTAGCAAACGGATAACCAAAATCAAACTTAAAACTTTTGAATACTTTTTTTGTTAATGGAGTAAAAATTATTCCTATAACAAGCAAAGTTAAATACCACTTAAGCGTAATTAGAATCCAGTCCATAGGGAAATATTATATAATAATGAACATTATTATGGATTCAAAATATAGCCCACAATCAGTTGAAGAAAAAATTTACAAAGAATGGGAAGAAAAAGGTTATTTTATAGCTAAAGTTAACAAAAATAAAAAGCCATTTTCAATTATTCTTCCTCCTCCAAATGCCAATGGTAGTCTTCACTTGGGTCATGCAATGTTTACTTATGAAGATATCATGATCAGATTTAATAAAATGATGGGGAAAGAAACACTTTGGCTGCTTGGATTAGATCATGCCGGTACGGAAACACAGTTTGTATTTGAAAAACATTTGAAAAAACTAGGTAAAAGCAGGTACGACTATAAAAGAGATGAACTTTACAAAATGATTTGGGATTATGTTGCAGAAAATAAAAATCACATTAAAGGCCAGCTGAAAAGATTGGGGTTCGCCCTTGATTGGAGCCGGGAAAAATTTACAATGGACCCGGAGATAGTTAAAATTGTTTACAAAACTTTTGAAGATTTATTTAATCAAGGATTGGTCTATCGGGCTAATAAGTTAATTAATTATTGCACTAACTGTGGAACTTCATTTTCTGATCTTGAAGTAGCTTACGTTGAAAAGACAGACTCACTTTTTTATATAAAATACCAAATAAAGGAGGGCGGAAATATTGAAGTGGCAACCACCAGACCGGAAACATTGTTTGGTGATACAGCTGTCATCGTTAATCCAAAAGACAAACGTTATAAAGACTTAATCGGGAAAACCGCAATAATTCCTTTTATCAATAGAGAAGTGCCGATTATCGCAGATAGAACGGTTGATATTAAATTTGGGACGGGTGCGGTCAAAGTCACTCCGGCTCATGACCTTAATGATTATGAGGTAGCCAAAAAACACAATTTATCAATGGTCCAAGTTATTGAGTTTGACGGTAAATTAAATAAATTAACAGGTAAGTATTGCGGACTAAGAATATTTTCAGCTCGGCAACAAATTATCGCTGATCTTCAGGCACAAGGATTAATGGTAAAAATTAAGAATGATTATTTACACCGCGTTGGAACGTGCTACAGGTGTGGAAAGGTTTTGGAACCGTTACCAAAAGAGCAGTGGTTTATAAAAGTAAAACCGTTAGCCGATAAAGCAAAAGAATTGATTGAAAAAAAAGAGGCTGTGGTTTTGCCAAAAAGATTTAAGAAGAGATTAACGACGATTCTTGATGATTTTATTGACTGGAATATATCCCGTCAGGTTGTTTGGGGAATTAGAATTCCGGCTTATCGGTGTAAAACAAAGAATAATTGGTTTATCTCAACAGTTAAGCCGGATAAATGTCAGATTTGCGGTAAAGATGATTTTGAACAGGATGAGGACACTTTTGACACCTGGTTTTCATCGGCTCAGTGGCCGTTTGCGACATTAATGACGGAAGGAAGCGAAACCTTTGATTATTTTTATCCGACTTCAGTTATGGAGACAGGGCATGATATTTTAAGAGCTTGGGTGGCTCGAATGATGATGGTAGGATATTTTTCTACAAAAAAAACTCCTTTCAAAACAATATTTTTGCATGGAATGGTTCGTGATTCCAAAGGACAGAAAATGAGCAAAAGCAAAGGAAATGTTATTGATCCAATTTTGATGATTGATAAATATGGCGCCGACGCGCTTAGGGCTACCTTAATTTTTGGAATAAAAGAAGGAGGAGATATTTCTTTGTCTGAAGAAAAAGTAATCGGGATGAGAAATTTCATTAATAAGATTTGGAATATTGGCAGGTTTATTGAGATGAACTACGGTCATTCTGGGGAGGAGTCAAAGACGACGACTCCAGAATCAGATTCTGGACAAGCCAGAATGACTTTAGTGAAACTTGGAAAAGAATATAAAAAAGAGAAAAAGCAATATCTGAAATATATGGACTCTTATCAATTTTCAAAGGCTTTGGGGTTAGTCTACGAGTTTATTTGGCATCGGTTTGCCGATTATTACATAGAGCAATTGAAAGATGAGGTAATTAATGGTAATATAGAAGCTCTCGGGAAGTTGAAGGAAGTTTATCTGGAGAATTTAAAGATGCTTCATCCGTTTATCCCATTTGTAACGGAAGAAGTTTGGAAAGTTTTTAATAAAGAATCAATATTATTAAATAAATTATAAAATTATGAAACGTACTTGGCAGCCAAAAAAGGCAAAAAGAAATAAAGTTCATGGATTTTTGAAAAGAATGTCCACGGCAAAAGGAAAGCTTGTTCTGAAAAGAAGAAGAGCAAAAGGACGCAAAAAACTTACAGTGTAAAATTTATCATTATGTTGAATCCAAACTTATTTAATACGGTCTTTGTTATCCCGATCCTTAATCTTTTGGTCGTTTTTTACAAAATATTCTTATTTATTCGTCTTCCGGGAGCATTTGGTTTTGCCATTATATCTTTAACAATTGCCATCCGCTTACTTTTTCAGCCGTTTTTTCAAAAGCAGATAGAAACTGCTAAAAAGATGCAGGAATTAAAACCTCATTTGGATAATCTTTCAGCAAAACATAAAGATGACAAAAAACAACTTCAGGCGGAACAGTTGAAACTTTATCAACAACATGGAATTAATCCGACATCAGGTTGTTTAGTCATGATTATTCAACTTCCGGTTTTTATTGCTTTATATAATACCTTGAATTTATTTTTATTGAATGGGCAATCAGCGAAAACGATATTGGCAATAAATAAAGTTTTATATTTTTCGGCTCTTAAAATTGAATCAGTTAATTCCTGGTTTTTTGGTTTAGATTTGGTTAAGTCGCCAAAAGCAGCCGGCGTTTGGTATTATCTGTTAATTCCTTTAATAACCGGTATTTTACAATACTTTCAAGCACAAGCGTCAATGCCTGCAACCTCAGGAGACAAAACCTCCGCGGTTGGCTTAAGCAAAAAATCAGGGCAAACCGCGGAGGTTGATAAAAAAAGTGATGGCGGTGGAGATTTCCAAAAAGCAATGAATACTCAAATGAAATACATGTTTCCCATCCTGATCGGTTGGTTCTCTTATAGTCTGCCGATAGGCTTGGCATTATATTGGAATATTTTTTCAATTATGGGTATAATGCAATACAGAAAAGTAAATAATAAGTCACAAAAGTCAAATAACAAATGAATTATAAATTACAAATATTAATTTTAAAAAAATGGATAAAGTAACTACAATCAAAACTGAGACAGAAGAACTTTTGGGGAAAATGATTACTAAGTTTGAGGTCGAGGTTGCCGATGATGGAGGAATTTTTCAGGTGATTATCAAGACCGATGAGGAAGTCTCAACGGTTATCGGCCGTCATGGAGAAACTATCCGAGCCATTCAAAAAATATTGGAAGTAATTCTTTACAAAAAATTTAATGAAAGAGTTGAGATCTTAGTCAACGTCAATGATTTTCGTGAAAAACAAAAAGAGCGACTTGAAACAATGGCTCGAGAGTATGCCGATCAAACTAAAGACACCGGAACCGCCGGATACATCCGTTCCCTGTCATCATATGAGAGAAAACTGATTCATGAATTTATTACCGCTAACTATCCGGAACTGACCACTTCCTCGGTCGGAGAAGGACGAGATAGACAGCTGGTGATAGAAGTGAAGAAATAAATAGTCTTTCTCCTTGTTTAACTTCGTTTAAATTGATATATTTTTAGTATGGATAGACAGGTAGAAACAACCACTAATGTTGAACAAAATCAGACTCAGCAGAGGATTAATGAGGCAAATCGAATTTTAGATGCCCAGATTGCTCAAATTGAAGCTTCAAATAGAACCTCAGAACAAAAAACTCAAACAAGAATGGATCTGGCGAAAAACTTACTATTAGACCTTGCCGAGTCAAACGCTGCCCGAGAAATAGCAACAAGGCAATTAGAAAAAGGAAACGATGTTCCGAAAGAAGTCGTAAAAAAAGTATTGGATAATACCCATGAAAAATATATCAATGTTGTTATAGCGGCAAGGAAAGGTTTGGAAGTTGGTAAAAGTTCAAAATCCCAGTTATTATTGGTTGAACTATCAAAAACAATACCCTCAATTATCCAGACCGCTGAGCTTATGGATAAAGTTGGGCCGTGGATCGTTGGAGAAAAAAACATAATTTTTTCAAAATCTGGTGATATCCCGAGCGATTTTGAAAAAGCTATTAATCGGTTAAAAGAAAGCAATTATACTTCAGCAAAAATATTAGTTGAAGCACTAGCCCGCCAATCTTCTAATTACGGTTTGAACGAAGAAGAGATTAGAGAAAGATTTGAAATTGAAGGGAGTGGGATAACTCCTGAAGTAGAACAATTTATGAGGGCCTCAGGAGCAAATCCGGAAGATCATGATTTAGGCCAAAGTTGGGCGGAAGCACATCGTCTTTATGCTTCAAAATTTACTACAAAGCAGATAGAATTTCTTAAAATTTTTTATTCACCAGAACGTTTTAAAAGACATGTAATTATGGAAACTAAGGCTATAAAGGATAATGGATTAAGGATAGCCGAGATAAAAAAAAGCATAGATGACTCATATAGAGATATATACAAAGTATCTCCAACAGGAGCTGATTTGGAACGCTTGGTTCAAGAAAAAATAACTCAAGAAATTTCAAATGATATTAGTAGAAGATTAACTGAAGTTGTTGATCAACTTTATCTTAGGACTCAAAAAGAGAGACCTCATAAAATATATGAGGAAATTGAACAAGAAGACTTTATGACCGGAATTACTCCGACAAAATTGGCAATTAAAAGTGCTTTACAAAAAATAAATTTGGATATCAAAGATTTAATTATGCATGGAGATCATAGCTTTGACGGCTTTGTTGATAGGGGATTTGCCGTTCGGAAAGAAAAAGCAAACTTTGTTTTGGAAAGAGCAAGGATGGAGGCTGACGGATCGGTAAAAAAATTATTGCCTTATCTCAGAAATGTTCCAATGCCGTATTATAAAGAAGTCGGAATAAATGATTTTTTGAATAACTTAGCTTTAAATTTTGATCACAGAGTTCACCGCGACGGATATTTGCACAACGTACGCGCCATTTTTAACCGTCCGGCAGGAGAAAAAGGTTTTTATGAGGGATTGGGTCAGTACGCTGAAGAATTAAGTGATACTGATTTGGATGAAATGATGTCGTTGCCTGACGGTAACTTAGTTTTTCAAGCATATATCCTATATGACAAAATTGTTGATGAACAGTTTGCGCTTCAAGATGGACATCATCGTCCTGATCAGTTTACAAATAAGTACGAGGAAATTAATACGGAGTTGGAACAAGAGGTGATTGATCGATTAGTTCTAAAAATGGGAGACAGATATTCGATGGAGCAGATAATTGGAGCCAAAAACGCAGCCGTCGGAATGGCCCGTGGAGTTTTTTTAACTGAACCTGAAAAATGTGCCTACGCCGATCCTACCACAGTTGAGGGAATCGGGATGGTAGCAAGCTATGGTACCGGAGACGCAACTCCACTTAATGCTCTTAGCGCTTTACATACGATTATGAGGTGGCAGGGAGAAGGTCTGATGAATCCGATTTTTTTCATGCCGCTTCAAGGAGAAAAAGGTTTAATTAGAAACCACAAAACAATGTATGAAAACATGCAAAAATATGTTGATTCGTTTGGAACAGGAAATGAAGAGATTCCTGAAGGTTTATTTATTGATGAGGTTACCAATATCGCTAAAGCTTCCGGTCCGGCTCAAAGAAGAGGTTGGCGGATGTTATACCCCCTAGACGGTCATTTTGTCTATGACATTATAAAAACCAAAGATAAGGACGGTAATATGGTTGACAACCCCGTTATCAATCCTATAAAAACTTTTAAAGCGATGGATGTTATTGGTTACGAAGCTTTATGGGACTTTACAAAAAAACAATTGGGCGATAGTTTGTTGAAATCAATTAAAACCGAGGATAATAAAATGGAGACGAAACAAGGAAAAAAACGATCAACCCAAGAAGAAAATAACCGGTTATTCAAACAAAAAGATGAGTTATTCAGACATATTTTTGAAAAATATTTTAAAGCTTTTGACAAAAATGCCAACTATGAAGACTATATGAAAAAATTACATGAAGAAGGAGAAAAAGTTGCGATTAAAAATCTTAAGGGTAATAATGCTGTCAAAAAAAATGTCATGTTGGCCGGGTCGTTTGAAGAACAAATAGAACTAGAAACATCAAATATCTTCATAGACCGTTTTTTAGCCAGAGAAATAGCGGCTAGATTTCCAACAAAATTTATGAGAATTGATAAAAATAGACTGAATAAAGATGGTATTAGTAAATGGACTCATATTCATAATAAGATGAAAGAAGCTCACCCTGAATTATCAAGAGATGACTTTGACCATATAATGAAAGATCTGACTTTTGCAGAAATGTTATTGAGAAATAAAATCAGTGAAAGTACCCGGGCAAGATTGGAGATAAATAATAATTTAACCTTAGACCAATTAGCTGATAGTAACGAAATAAATTTAATTTTGAATGAAGAAACGATCAGGCGGTTGTTTAAGGAAGAAATAAAAGTAAAGGGTGGGATGCCGGAAGATAGGGTTAACAATGTGATTGAAGTCTACAAAATGATCAGATCGGAATTCTATGATCCTTCTGGAGGGAAGGACAGAAAATACCCGAATTTTTTAGATGCAGAAGCGATAAAAATGAGAGAGAAGTATACTTTTACTTTTGGACTTGAGGACACAGATTTTACTTTAATGTCTTTCCGTAAAGCCGGACCAAGAATGATCCCAAGAGCGATTAAGGATGTTGCTTCAATCGAAAAAAATATTATTCCGGAAATAATTGAAATTGGTAACATACTGAAATCAATGGCAGCGGACGGAAATGGTGACTTTAAACAGATAGTAGATTATTTGTTGAAAGCTCAAAAAACTCTTCGGGACGTCAATGGTTCGCCTTCTGATTATGAATTTACATATAAAGTCGCCACTTTGGTCATAAATTATTTTCAAAAGGATACAATCTCAAAGCCGTTTCTAGGATTATTGTCAGTCGGGAAAATGAGTTCAATGGCTGCTGAATATGCCGGTAGTAATAGCGCTGTCATCCAATGGGATAGCCGTCAGATTGGCAATTTTATTACAGCTTTGGAATCGGTTCATCTGATACCAAAACAACCTTACGATTTGACAAAAAAACCGGAGTATACAGATATTTGGATTATTAATCCATTTACAAAAAAACCGATGAATACACATTTTAAAAAAAGAAAAGTTGATTGGGAGTTTAATGGATCTAAACTCAGAAGAGAACATGGCGCCAACTTTGGTGGAATTTCCTTTGATTATCTGAGTCAATTTGGGCCTATTGTTTTAATTGCTTTGTTGGCAAAATATATAAAAGATGCGATCGATGAAATGATGGGGAAGAAAAAATAATTTGATAATATGATAATATGAAAAGATTTTTTTTAGTTTTTTTTGTTTTAGTTGCGTTTTTTTTACAACCATTGTTAAATACAACAGCAGCTGGACCTGGACCGAGACCTAATCTTACACCAGTAATTCCATTTGCGGTTCCCGGACTTAATTGTGGATACGCCGATATAGTTGGGAAAGACAGTTGCTGTGTAACAAAAAACCCAGAATTTGATGTAGTTCCCAACGATTATTGGGGGCCATTTTTAACTAAGATTTGGGAGATACTACCTTTTCATGTTGTTCAAAATATTTTTTCTAAATTTGCAGATGAAAAAAGAGCTGGTTTGGGGTTAATTGGAATAAGTTGTCAATCCGGGGTACCTGATTCAGATCCAGCTACCAATCCTGATTGTAAATGTATTAACGCTGTTACCCCAAGCCCAGGATGGATCGGAGCATTGAATGGTTTTTGTCAAAGTCAGTATAATCTGAGCGATAGAAATTCATGTTTAAATTGTGCTAATGGCGGAGGTGTTTGGTCAGGGTTAGGTTGTGTAAAAACTGATTTCAAAAGCTTTATAGAAGAGACGGTATTTGGGTTTGGAGTCGGGTTAGCCGGCGGACTTTCACTTCTTTGTATAATCTATGCAGCTTTTATGATGCAGTCATCAGAAGGCAACCCGGAGAAATTGAAAAAAGCTCAGGAGATGATTACGAGCTGTATCATCGGGTTAATGCTGATAATATTTTCGGTATTTATATTAAAACTTATTGGAGTGAATATATTAAAGATTCCAGGATTTAGTTAATTAACTACGTTCTTCCGCAGTCCCTTTTGCTCCACCTCCTTTGTGAGGAGCCAAATTAGATCTAAAATCACCAACGTGTTGTTCGACAGATTTACCAAAAATCTTAAAGCCTTTTACGGCAGTAAGACCGAGACTCATCGATCCAACTTGACTCAATAATCCCATACTTCCACCCACTCCCGCAGAGACTCCACCAAAGAATGTACCAAGACCGATCGAGATAGGAAGATCCTTGATCCCGAGTGCTTCTTTGAGAAGTTTAACTAAGTCAGGGATCAAAAATATCAGCCCCAAACCGATCAAAAATTTAAATCCACTAGCCTCAATTCCATATAAATATGGAAAACGTCCAGCCGTGCCAACACTGCTTCCTTGAGTATAAATTAGATAACTTATCACAAAGATTATTATGGTCACAGGGAAGGCGATTAAATTGCCGATTATGTTCATAAGCCAATATTTAAAAGATGATTTTCCGATAGACTCAAATAGCAATAAAATTGGAGATAAAATTATCAAAATGATTAGTTTTAAATAGCTTGAAAATAAGAGAGAAAGAATTCTTATAGTTATTAAAACAAATGAAAAAAACATCAACAAAGTCATTATAATCTCAAGAGCATACATAAATCCAAATTCAAAAATCATTGTCCAAATAGTGCCATAAGCGATTGGATAAGTAATAATTTGAGGTAAATTTCCTATGTCGAAAGTAAAACCTGCAATTCCGTTTAAAGTAGTAACGATCCAATCTACAGCCGGTTGTGCCCAAGTTCTTAACAATAATAAAAGAACTGAACCTGAGATTGTTCGAAGGGCCACATCAACTTGGGCGGGAATTATTTTAAGTAAAGCGTGGGTAAAGATTCCCGATACGCTTACAAGAGGATCAAGTCTTAATCTGACATCTCTGGTCCAAAGTTCAAACCATGAAGACATTAAATACTGGTTTTTAAAATCAACTGATTTATAATAAAAATCGTTTTTACTCATAACTGAGATCATGATTGAGATGATAATATACATAAGATCTATTAGAAAACCAGCGATGGCAAATGAAAAAGTAATTAAAATTAGAGAAATAACTATTTTGGGCAGTGCATTTTCAACAGAAATGACAGTTTGAGGATTGAGTTTTGTCCTAAACATAATCATAAAGCCAATTGCCATCAAAAATACAACTAAAAGCATATAAGAAATATCGCGAAACAGTTTCCAAATATCTGCGTATGGTCGTATAGACGACATGCCAACTCCTTCGGCAGCCAGAGATTTTGGTACAAAACCGGTATTTTGAAGACTGTCATAAACCCATGCAATACCTGAAGCAGGTGGGTTGGCAAACGGAGTCTTGATTAAATTAGCAAAAAAACCAGTCATACTTTTTTGATAATTTTCTTCTGTATTGTTTGGATTTTTTATACAAGCTTCCCCGATAATACGACAATATATAGTACGGGAAGAAGCTAAAACCATCTTTCCTTCCTTAGTACTATTTAATTTTTTATCATTGAGAAATTTATTAATTTCAGTACGATTTTGTTTAATTGGATCAGCTTGTGAGCTTAAAGCTGTTTTATCCTTTTGGAAAAAATATGAAAAAAGACCGATAATAATGAAAAAAACAGCCCCCACGAGAATAGTTTTTTTAAAAATATTATACGCAGAGCTTAAAAAAGAAATCATATTTTGATTGTAATGAAAATGGTACCTGAAAGTCAATTTATTATTTAAGTAAGAATTGATTGCTGTCTAATAAAGAGTAGTTTAATATCCTCCAGCTCTCAAATTCTTTTTGCGCTTGGTCTTTTGGATCTTTTAGGGCAACCGTGAACTTGTCTTCGGCGTAATCAAAATCAATTGTAAAAGTTGAAAGACTCAATGGAACTTTTGAGCGCAGGTCTTTTTTTTGAGCTGCCAAATCAACTATCGGTTGAGGTATTTTTTCTTCGATGACACCGGTGAAATCAGCTGGAATAGTGATTGGAGTAACTTGATTAACTACTTTTAACGGATTGGAATCAACAGATGTAGGAAATAACTGGCCGTTCGGATTAGTGGTTTTATCTTGAGTTGATGTCTTTTTGGAAGAGAAGGGAATAAGAATGATAAGAATAAGTAAAACAATAAGAGCTCCGGATATAGCCAAATACATTTTAATATTTGAATTGTCCATAATTATTTTTTTACTCCGAATGCTAATCTATATAACGGAAATGGGTAACGGCTATTTTCATTATAAGGGATTTCATATCGTCCGTAAGCAGGATCGTATGCCCAAATATTTCCCTTAGCGTCAATGTCGGTAATCCAGAAATAATGTCCGCAACCTTCTTCACAAAAGTTGGCTAATGTGAAAAAAGTCCAGCCGGAGTTTAAGTATTTTTTTAAATCGGGGACAACTGTCTCGGATTTTTCTGCATCAAAAACAAGATAATCGGTGGTTTTAAGTCCGAGACTTTTTAAGAGCTCATGAGCTTCCTGGTATCGTGAACCGTCACATCCCAACACATATCCATTAGTGTCATATAAATTTACAATAGTTTTTGGATTATATTTTGTGCCTAAATAACTTGAAGCAATCATGGAAACTGCCGTTGGTCCACAACCGGCGTTACATAAAGTGCATCCATCAGGTAATGATAAATCACCAAATTCTCCGCACTGGGCATAATAAGTAAAAGAAGAAGAACTTCGAGATGGCCGATTAGGGCTAACAGTGGGGGTTGCCAAAACTGTTGTTGAATCTGAACTTGTTGTTGAGACTGATACTCCTTGGCCAATCAACGAATCAGTTCCTTTGCCAAAGGTGGAAAATATATTTATAAAATCTAGCATTGGATTAAAATTGTGGGGAGCTTGGCCTAAATCAGTTATCAAAACTTTATCAGTGTTGTCAATTAACTGAGGATATTGATTTGAGTTAGCCCAATCTGAAAATTTTTGTTCCGCTTCCGGAGTTTTTTTTTCAACCACAATCTTATTTAATTGGGTATTAAATTGCATTTTAAAATCGCTTGTTTCAACCGGGGGAAGGGCTGAAATATCAAACGGTAAATCAATTGTTTGTGGAACATTGTTTGAGGGAAGTTGGTTATTATTCTGATTTGCTTGTTGTCCTGTTTGTTGAGCCGCTGAGCCAGGAAGAGAAACGCTTGTAGGAGAAGGGATATTTTTTTGCGTGTTCGTTGATGATTTTTTTCCTAAAGAAAGAAGCATGCTGGTGATAACCAGAAGAATCAGGAAGGCTCCGGCAATTACAAGGTATATTTTCTTCATAAAATTAAGTTGACATTTAATGCTATTTTCTTGATAATGAAAATATGGCTGACTATTTTGATTTTATTAAAAAACCGACCAACAATGCAACAGCAAATCCCCCAACAGGAAATGACAAATCTCCCACCTCCGCTCAAGCTACGGTGGGCAAGCAAATGACAAATGATAAAACGGTAAGCCCGGTTGTGCCACCAGTGAATCCACCGTCTCTGACCAATGGTCAAGCAAAAAAAGATATTGTTAACCCGCCAACTGGTTCCTCAACCACAAATAATTTGGATTTAATGACCCACTTAACTCAACGTTCTAATCGGGTTATGATGGCCGCTCAAACAAAAGCCAAAGAGTTGAAGTCCGACCTGGTCGACAGCGAGCATCTTTTATTTGCTTTGACAACCGATAGTGAAATCTACAATCTATTAGTCGAATCTAAGATCCAGCCGACTTTAATTACCGATGAATTAGCCAAAATTTATAAAAGAGGAACGGTTGACCGGGTTGTCCAGTTTTCTCCACGAATTAAAAAAATCTTAAACGATGCTTTAGTCGTAGCTCGAAAATTGGGATTTGAGTTTATAGCTCCCGAACATTTGCTGTTATCGTTATATGAAGAAGGCGAAGGGGTTGGGGCAAGAATTTTAGTCAAATTAGGTTTAAATAAAGAAGAAATAAATAAAAAAGTGGTCGGCAAAAAAGAAGGATTGACTGAAGAAGAAAAAAAAGCTCAGAATAAGAAAAAAGCCTTGGAACAGTTTACTATTGATCTGACCGCCAAAGCCTCTCAAGGATTACTCGATGCGGTGGTTGAGCGATCAGCAGTTATTGAAAGAGTAATTCATATATTATCCCGTCGAACGAAAAATAATCCTTCATTAGTAGGAGAAGCAGGTGTTGGAAAAACTGCCATCGTTGAAGGATTGGCCGAAAAGATCGTTGCCAAAGAAGTTCCTGAGCCTTTACTAAATAAAAGAATTCTTCAATTAGATCTGATGAGCATGTTAGCCGGTGCTTCTCATCGGGGAGAGTTTGAAGAGAGAATGAAAGATTTAATTGAAGAGGTAAAAGCCAGTCAGGGTCAGATAATTTTGTTTATTGATGAAATTCACAATATCGTTGGAGCTGGTTCTTCCGGCGAAGGGTCGCTCGATGCCTCTAATTTTTTAAAACCAGCTCTTGCCAGAGGTGAAATTCAAATCGTTGGAGCAACTACACTGACAGAATACAGAAAATATATTGAAAAAGATCCGGCTCTTGAACGGCGTTTTCAGCCGGTCTTAGTCCCCGAACCAACCGAAGAGCAGGGAATTAAAATGCTAAAGGCTATTAAAGATAAATATGAAGCTTTTCACCGGGTTAAAATTCCTGATGATGCGATTGAGGCCGCAGTAATTCTTTCAAAACGTTATGTTGGAGATAGATTTTTACCTGATAAAGCTGTTGATCTGATTGATGAGGCAGCCTCAGCCGTTCGTTTGCCGTTAATTTCACTTCCTGAAGAAATTAAGTCGCTGGAAACGAGAATTGCCCAACTTAGCCAAGAGTTAAAAGAGTCAGAAAAAAAAGCTGATAAAGTTAAGTCGCGAATACTCAGATCAAAAATAGATGAAATAAGTTCGGGACTTAATGAAAAAAAAGAAGAGTTCAATGTTAAAAAAAGTCAATCGACCGGGGCGGTTACCGTCGAAATTATTAAAGATATTATTGCGCGCTGGACCGGTATTCCGGTTGCTAAAATTACTTCTTCCGAAACTGAACGGTTAGCACATCTTGAAGACATTATTCATAAAAGATTAATTGATCAGGAAGGGGCAGTTACCTCAGTTTCTCAAGCGGTCAGACGGGGACGGGCCGGACTAAAATCGGCCGCCCGGCCAATCGGCAGTTTCATTTTTCTTGGTCCAACCGGAGTAGGTAAAACTGAACTAGCCAAAGCACTGGCTGATATTTTATTTGGAAGCGAAGACTTAATGATCAGATTTGACATGACGGAGTATATGGAAAAACATGAGGTAGCCAAATTGCTTGGTGCTCCTCCTGGCTATGTTGGGTATGAAGAAGGTGGAAAGCTGACAGAACAGGTGAGAAGAAAACCTTATAGCGTCGTCCTTTTTGATGAAGTCGAGAAGGCTCATCCAGAAATCTTTAATATTTTACTTCAGATATTGGATGATGGACGATTGACCGATAATCGAGGTCACGTAGTCTCTTTTAAAAATACAGTTGTTATCTGTACCTCAAATTTGGGAACTAAGTTAATCCAAGACGAATTATTAAAAGGGGCAAAGACATCTGCTAAGGTAGGGGTCGGTCGTGACCGACCCGCACAGAAATCAAAAGTGGAAGATGAAAAAGATAAAAATAAATTTAAAGGGATAAAAGGTAAGGTTATGGTTGAGTTAACTAAGTTTTTTAAACCAGAGCTTATCAACCGCTTTGATGAAGTAATTGTCTTTGAACCTCTGAGATTTCAGGACATGATTGAGATAGTAAAGCTGCAA
>Ga0172379_10003500_pt1 | contig 24890 bp, 29 predicted proteins | sample GrowelOW334metaG_FD_119756 | JGI IMG/M metagenome (GOLD analysis project Ga0172379, IMG submission 119756) | Groundwater microbial communities from an aquifer near a municipal landfill in Southern Ontario, Canada - Groundwater well OW334 metaG | ecosystem: Environmental > Aquatic > Deep...
AACTGTGACTAAATGTACGCCTTCCGATTTTAAAGCTCTTAAATAAAGGGCTGGAACTGCGGAAAGGGTTTTTCCTTCACCTGTTTTTTGTTCTACAATTTTCCCTTCAAATAGCGCAATTGCTGCCATTAACTGAACATCATAATGTCGTTGGCCTAAAACTCTCCAAGAAGCTTCTCTTACTAAGGCATAGCTTTCAGGTAGGATTGATTCTAAACTCTCACCTTTTTTAATTCTTTCTTTAAACTTTAAAGTTTCTTTTTTAAAATCCTCTGTTTTAAATTTTTCATATTTACTAGAATATTTATTAATCTCAACGACAGGTTTATTAAGTCTATCCACTTCCTTTTGGTTAAGATCTAAAAATTTTGAAAAGAATTTAAACATAGGTAAGTACTATTCTAACAGAATACAGCCTGTGGTAAAATACGCTTTAGTAAACTTAACTAAAAATATGGAATTAGGAAATGAAGGAACAGAAAAGCCTCGACAACTTAAAGATGTAAATTTTTATGTTGTCCCCGGAGGTATGTCTCCTACAATTCAAGAATGGCAAAATGATTTTGGAGAATTAATTAATAACATGGGAATAAAAAAAGAAAATATTCATTTATCTCATCTTACAAATATTAATAAGCCTAGAACGTATTTTGGTCCATACAAAGATTGGAGAAAATCTTCAAACCTTCCAATTAATCCCGAAGAATCTAAAAATTCTGTTATTATTGCTCATTCAAGTGGAGCAGAACTTGCCATGATCTGGGCAGAACATCATAAAAATTTAGGTCTTATTCTTTTCTCACCATATGTTAACTCAAATGTTGGACCTTTGGGAAATAGTTACCTGGAAAAATATAGTGGAATGTTTAGTAAAACAAATAAAGACGGGGAAAAAGTTAATAGAGAATTTGATTGGGAAAGAATTAGTAAAAACAGTAATTTTGTAATTATTGTCCATTCAGAAAATGACAAATTAGTATCTGTTCACCAAAGTTTTAATGTTTACAAAAAAATAAGAGGTGGTACAGAAAACAATAATATAATATTTATTAATTCAAAAGTGGGTGGGCATTATCCTGTAAAAAGCCAGCTCACAGAAGTTATGAAAACTGGAAAAATTTTTGAAAGTTTAGTTAAAAATAATTTATTTTCTACAAATAAACATTAAGTTAGAAAGAGGATAAAAAAAATCGACTTTTTTAAAATTTTGTTTTAGTTTTCTTTCAAAATTTAAAGCATCTTTTTTGTTATCTTTATAAAACAAACGATTAAATACTACTAAACCATTATTTGACAAAATCTTTTTAATATTATCTAAAAACTTTTCATTTTCAAATTTTTTAGGATATTTATTACCACAATAAATATCTACAATTATCAAATCAAAAATTCCTTTTGTTAATTTAAAGGCATCTTGAATTTTTATATCAACTTTACTTTTTTTTAATTCTAAATACACATTTCCCAATTGAACCATTAAAGGATCTATTTCAATACCGGCAATTTTTGCTTTAGGATATTTTTTTCTAATTAATTTAGCAACAGTTCCACCACCTAATCCTAATATTAGGCAATTTTTAATATCTTTATTATTTATTTTTTTAAATGTAGACTTCCAAATTGATTCAACTATTCCACCAGATTGTGTTAATCCGTTAACTTGAATGTATGTTCCTAATCCTAAACTTTTTACAATTTTTATATCTTTATTATATTTTGAATGTCTTTCTTCTAATATTTTTGTTCCAAACATTTTAATTTTTATTTTTTTTAATAAATTCATTCTTAATTTCATTCCAAATTCCTTTATCCAAATCAGCTCTTATTAATGCTAAAACTGCAGCAACTAAATTAATCCCCTTTGGATAAACTAAAAACATAGGTTTCCAATTCGGTTTAAATTTACTTTTAAATATCCACAATCCCTTAAAATTATATAAACTATTAAATCTTTCAAAAATAAATTTTAACGTTCTTTGTTTCAAACCATATAAAGCTACCATTCCCAAACTTAAATTATCATAACCTTTTTCCTTTGCCCAAGTAATTAATTTTGAAAAAAGATAAAGCATTGTATCAGGTGGAATATCTTTTTTATGTCTCATTAAATCAATAACTAAATTATTTTTTCCATATTTATAAAAGTTAGTAAAAGCAATTATTTTATTGTTTGAATCTTTAATGACTACAATATTCGAACTATTTATAGTTTCATTCTGGAACTTTCCAACAGTGAAATTTTTTTCTGAACCATGAACCAATTCCAACCATTCATCAGAAATATCTTTTAAATTTGAAAATGTATTTTCATCAAAAGGAGGGAATAATATTTCAAATTTAAAATTATCTCTTTCCATTTTTGAAAGTGCATAACGAAGAGGTTTTTTATCTTGACCATCAAAACTATAATCCTTAAGATTAATTTCTGCTTCACTACCAATTTGTATAAATTTATATTCCTTTTTATTAAAAATATTTAAGTGTCTTTCATCTACTTCCCAAAATGTTGGTTTTCTTCCCTGTCTTAGACAAAAATTAATAAATTCATTTAAAACTTCCTTACCCCCTAAAGGTGAGGAAAGAGAAACTGCAAAATTAGCTATGTTTTTATAAACCACTAAACCATCGTTTTTAGATGAAAAAAAATAATTTCGTTTAGGTAAAAGCATTGTAGGAGAAAGTGATGAAAAACCAAGTCTATCAATTATTCTTTTAGCTTTTTCTTTTTCACTAAAAGAATTATCAAAACTTATTACAACTGGAGCAAAAAGTACCCCTAATGAGTATATAAATGTTGAAAATCCAATAAAATAAATACTGTCTAAAAACCACAAAGAGAATCTAGTATGTGAAATTATGTGTTTATTTAAAAGGAAATAACCAACAAATCCATAAAAAGAAGTAAAAATAACTGAAAATATTAAAACTTTAATTCCTTTAATTAAAGTTGGTTTGTCTGATTCTGCTACAAAATAACTTCTTGAAAGAAAAAGGGCAATTATTAATATCAGACTAACAGCGGCTTCCTCAAAGTCAAATCCTTTTACAATATGGGCAAATATATTAACAAAAAGAATAATTATTGTAATTCCCCACGCATTTTTATTTCTTTTTAATAATTTTTGAGATAAAACAAAAAGTGCATATCCAACTAATGCCGTAATCATTCTTCCTGTAAAACGAACTTCCAATGGAAAAAACCCTCTTATTATTTCAATTCTTGAAGATAACGCAGGGGTCAATGCTGAAAAAATATTTAAAAAACCTATTAAAGCTATTGAATATCCAATAATACCTACAATAAATGAAATTTTAATTTTTTTAGGATAATTAATTCCAAACATATGCTAATTGTAATACAATATCGCTATGACAGAAAATAATTCTGAAAAAATAACAAGAGAGAAAATATTAGACAGAGAATGGCAGGAAATATTAAGAAAAAGTCAATTGCAAATTATAATAAAGGGATTTAAAGAAACACAGGCTAAAATTCAACAAGTAAAAAAACAAAAAGAAAACAACTTGGAAAAAGATAAGTCGAACTAAAATATATGCAGCCACTTGCAGAAATATTAAGACCTAAAACTTTGAAAGATTTTGTCGGACAAGACCATCTTGTTGGAAAGGATGGAATTATAACAAAACTTTTAAATAGCCAAACTAAAAACTTTCCATCTTTAATTCTATGGGGACCTCCTGGATGTGGAAAAACAACTTTAGCAAGAATCATTGCTAATAGTATTAAAAAACCATTTTTTGAATTATCTGCAGTTAATACATCATCTAAAATGATTAATGAAATTGTTGAAAAAGAGGATTCTCCAATTATTTTTATCGATGAAATTCATAGATTTAATAAATCCCAACAATCAAGACTTTTGCCATATGTAGAAAATGGAAAAATATTATTTATTGGGGCTACTACTGAAAACCCCTCTTTTGAAATTATTGGTCCACTTCTTTCAAGAACTAGGGTTTTACTTTTCAAAAACTTAAATAATGAGGAATTAAAAAGAATTATCAAAAAGGCATTAAAACATTTAAAAGTAAAAATTAAAAGTGACGCAGAAAACTTTTTAATTGATTCTGCTGAGGGTGATGCCAGAATAATTATTAATGTTTTAGAAATTGCCAAAAGCTTAAGCAGGAAACCGACTTTAAAAGTAAAAGATATTGAAGAAGCACTTCAAAAAAAACAGCTTGCATTTGATAAACATGGAGATAATTTTTATGACACCATTTCAGCTTTTATTAAATCTTTAAGAGCATCTGATGTTAATGCGGCTATTTACTATCTTGCAAGAATGGTTGAAGCAGGACAAGACCCACTTTATATTGCAAGAAGAATGGTGGTATTTGCTTCAGAAGATATTGGAATGGCACAACCCACTGCTTTAGTAGTTGCAAATGATGTTTTCAGAGCCTGTGAAACTGTTGGTTATCCTGAATGCCAAGAAAATTTAGCACACGGTGTTGTTTATTTAGCTACAGCCAAAAAAGATCGATCAAGTTACGATGCCTATATGGAAGCATTATCAGACGTCAGGAAATTAGGTAATCTTCCAATTCCTTTAAAGATCAGAAATCCTGTTACAAAATTAATGGAAGAAATAGGTTATGGAAAAGATTATAAAAAATATGATGTAGAAAGTTATTTACCTGAAAGATTAAAGGGTAAAAAATATTATAAACCTAGTTAATTTTTCCCAACTTCGATCTTTTCTTTGCCCATCCATTTTTGAAGTACTAATGGAATATTTATAGATCCATCTTCATTTTGAAAATTTTCATAAATTGCAATTACAGTTCTACTTGTTGTGACAATTGTTCCGTTGAGGGTATGAACAAAAACGTTCTCTCCACCAATTTTTGTTTTGATATTTAATCTTCTTGCCTGAAAATCAGTAGTGTTGCTAGCACTTGTAATTTCTCTATATTTATTTTGTGATGGCATCCATGCCTCTAAATCATATTTTTTAGTAGCTGCATTTCCCAAATCTCCAGTGGTCATTTTTACAACTTGATAAGATATACCCAGTTCTTGATAGATTTCTTCTTCAATTGCCAAAAGTTCTTCATGAATTTTTGTAGAATCTTTTGGATCACAAAAAACAACCATTTCTACTTTTTTAAATTCATGAACCCTTAAAATTCCTCTTACATCTTTTCCATAACTTCCAATTTCTTTTCTATAACAACTAGAAAGTCCTACATATTTTAGTGGTAATTTAGAAGGTTCAATTATTTCATCAGTATGCATTCCAACTAAAGTAATCTCAGCTGTTGCAATTAAATCCAAATCTTCACCTTCAAGATGATAAATTTGTCTTTCTTTATCACTTCTTGCTTGAAATCCACAACCCACAATATTTCGCTCTTTTGCTACATTAGGGGTAATTACAGGAATAAAGCCTTTTGAAATTAATTTTTCAAAAGCATACTGTTCTAATGCTAATTCCAATAAAACTGCATCATTTTTAAAATAAAAAAAACCTGATTGTGCGACTTTAGCTCCTCTTTCAAGATCAATTGTATCGGTTATAAGTCCTAAATCTACATGATCTCGTACATTGAAGGAAAATTCTGGCAATTCACCTACTTTTTTAATAACTTCATTTTCATCAGCATTTCCTACTTTAACATCAGATGCAGAAGGATTTGGAACTTTAAACATAAGGGTATTAAATTCTTCCTCAATCTTTTTTAAATCATCCTCGATTTCTTTTAATTCTGTTTTCAAATCTTTACCTCTACTTGATGATTCGTGGCTTTTACTTAATTCATTTCTTTCTGCCCTTAATTTTTCAGACTTTAAAATCAAATCTCTTCTTTTTTCATCAACTTCTAAAAGTTTATCAACCACACTCTCATCAAAACCTTTGTCTTTGGTAGCTTTTTTTACAAAATCACTATTTTCTCTAATAAACTTAATATCTAACATATAAAGTTATTATAAACCAAGTTTGTAAGCTTTGCTTATAAACCAAGTTCAGAAGAAATTCCTTGCATAGATTTTAAAACGATTTCTATAAATTGATTTAAAGGTATTCCAAGTTTTTCTTCACACAAACTAATTTGTTCTCTACTAACTCCTTTTGCAAAAGATTTTTCAGGCCATTTTTTCAAAACATTTTCAACTGTTACCAAAGATAATTTTTTCTCAGGTCTAACCAATGCAACGGCTACAATTAATCCAGTTAATTCATCGCAACAATATAAACTCCATTCTAATTTTGTGGTAGGTTCTGGTAACCCTTCTCTATATTTCCAAGCATGGGTTTTAATTGCATTAATTAAAACTTTATCTTCTTTTCTCTTTTCTAATTCTTCTATTAAAAATAATGGATGAATGTCAGGATGTTTTTCATAATCAGCATCATGAATTAAACCTACTATTTTCCACATATTATTATCTTCCTTAAAATAATCAGCCAATCCTCCCATGGCAACTTCAACTGCAAGCATATGCTTAACTAAATTTTTATTTTCAGTCTGAGAAGTAACTAAATTAAAAACCTCTTCACGAATCATTTTTTCTTTGAAGCAACTGTCTTTGGAGAAAGTTGTTTTCGAAGCTTAAAAATCATTACACTACGAACAAGATTACAAATTAAGGTCAATAACCAATAAACGGTTGGTACAATGATTATTGCCTGCATTATTTTTAAAGATGATGCTTTGTATGGATCAATTATTTTAGGAAAAACTGATGGAGCTCCAATAAAAAGAAGTAAAGATAAAATTGAAATTGAGATTGATTCAGTAGCACAATGAATCATATCCTTTTTGAGCCCTTTAATTTGGAATAAAACTTTATGTTCTTTATCGTTTTTCATACTTCAGGTCTTAATAAAGGAAATAATACAGTTTCTTTTATAGGCTTGTCAACAAGGAAAGAGAAAAGACGCTCAGAAACACCAAATCCTGAGACTGGTGGCATACCATATTCTAATGCCCTTACAAAATCCCAATCATTCATTTGTGCTTCTAAATCCCCATTATCTCGAAGTTTTTGTTGTTCTTTAAATCTTTCAGCTTGATCAATTGGATCATTTAATTCTGAATATCCATTGCCCATTTCACTTCCTGCAATAATTACTTGATATCTTTCAACATTATTAGGCCTTTCTTCTATTCTTTTAGCAAGTGGTGAAACTTCAACTGGATGACCCACTAGAAAGACTGGGCCTACTATTTCTTTTCTTACATGTTTCCAGAGTAAATCAATTAACCTAGATTTTGAAAGATTCTTGTCAAAGTCAATTTTTAAGTCTTTTAATTTTGTCTCAATTTCTTTAATTGTTGCTTTACTTATATCAACTGCAATTTTTTCATTTATAGTTTCTGTATAGTCAATTTTTTCCCAGTTCCCTTCTAGGTCAATTAGTTTTCCATTTATTTCAAATTTTAATTTCCCAAAAGTTTCTTTGGCTACAAATTTATACATTTCCTCAACCAATTTCATCGAATCTTCATAATTAGCATAGGCCCAGTAAAATTCCATTTGGGTATAATCTTGAAGATGTTCACGACTTATGCCTTCATTTCTAAATTGCCTACCTATTTCAAATGTTTTGTCAAAACCTGCAACCATTAATCTTTTTTGCCAAAGCTCTCCCATTGAAATTCGAAGATAAAGATTGATATCTAATGCATCATGATGAGTAATAAAAGGTTTTGCATCCGCTCCTCCTGCAGTATTTTCTAAAACTGGAGTCTCAACTTCCAAAAATCCTTTTTCAATCAAAAAAAGTCTCATGCTATTCCAAAATATTGATTTTTTGATAAAAATTTCACGAAGTTCATCATTTAACAGCAAATCAACATACCTTTGTCTATATCTTTCTTCTGTATCTTTTAACCCATACCAGGTACTTGGAAGTTGTTTTATGGATTTAGTTAATATTTGAAAATCCTCTACTGAAACTGTAATTTCTCCTGCTTGAGTTTTAATTACTGAACCATTGACTGCCAAGAAATCCCCAGTATCTATTAAACTTAATATTTCAAATTTTTCATTTAATGTCTTTTTTTGAAATAAGATTTGGATAATCCCACTTGAATCTTTTAAATCAGCAAAAATTACCCCACCATGAACTCTTAAAGACCATACTCTGCCTGCAATTAAGACCTCTTTATCCATTGATTCACGAGCAATAGATATTGCAATATGTTTTCCTTTTAGATTAATTTTTGAAGGATAAGGATTAATTCCCAAACTTTTTATTTTTTCCAATTTTTCGAGTTTGTCGTCCATTTCGTATATAAGTATAAAGCGGGGGTTATTCTATAGCAAGAATCTCATATAAAACTTTACCTGCAGGAGCTTCAACTTCTAGTTTTTCTCCTACTTTTTTCCCAATCAAGGCAGAACCTAAAGGAGAGGTTGGAGATATTTTTCTATTAACAGGATCTGCTTCCCATTCTCCAACTATTTCAAAAGTATTTTTAATTCCATTTACTCTAACTGTAACTTTTGCACCAACTCCAGCTCCACTTCCTGACTTTGGTAAAGAAGCTACAATTTTTGCATTTTTAATAACATCATTTAATTCATCAATTCTTCCTTCCAAAAATCCCAATTCCTCTTTAGCATTCTGATAATCACTATTTTCGGATAGATCTCCCTGTGATCTCGCATTAGAAAGTCTTTCTATTAATTGAGGTCTTTTTGTTTCCAACAAAACCTCCAACTCATCTTTAAGAGCTTTGAATCCTTTTTCTGTAAGTTGTATTTGTTTTGCCATATACCTATTGAAAAAAATATCCCTCCTTTTTGGAGAGAAATAATACTAACCGGTCTAGATTCTACCCCCTATTAACATCCAATGTCAAGAAATCAGAAAGTATCAAAATATAATCATTTTTGATAGAATATAAGCTTGGCCCCATCGTCTAGTGGCCTAGGACACCAGATTCTCATTCTGGGAACCTGGATTCGAATTCCAGTGGGGTCACCATTTTAAACTATAACTTCAGTAATCTTTATTTTTTAATAATGAAGTGAATATTAATTATTTAACTCTTTTTTATTACACCAAATTCTTTAATAAAACTTTCTTTTGTATGATAAAAAAGTGAAAGTGGTTGAGGTATTGAAAATTCATCAAGTTTTGGAGCTCCAATAATAGTTTGATCATGTGCTCTTATTAAATCTGGATCGTCTATAAATTGGTAAGTTTCAAATCCATGTCTTTCACCCCATTTAGCAGAGAGGGTACATAAACCCCAAATCTCATTAATTTTAGTTAGCCGAGAATCATTTTGAAGTTTAACTGCTAAATCTTTTAAATCAGTCTTTAAATTTTTAAAAAAATTCTTCATTAATTCTAAAGGTTTAGAATTAAGTTTATTTAATTCTTCCATACCTTCTCGAAAATGAATGGATATAATCCCACAAGAATCATGAATAAAAATTGATAAATGTTTTCCAACTGGAATTGCCTTATCCTTCAATTCTTCATAATGTGTTCCTTCAATAAAAAGGTATTGTCCTAATGCAGTTCTCTTCTCGTTATCCATATTAATTTTAAAATTAAAATTTATTATTTTATTGGCCAAAATTTTAAAGCATGCGACAAAACATCTTCAATTTCACTTGCAAAAATAAACTTAATATCATTTTTAACTTTTGTAGGTACATCTTCCATATCTTTTCTATTATCTTTAGGAAGAATTATTGTTTTTAATCCTGCACGATGTCCTGCAATTGTCTTTTCTTTTACCCCACCTATTTCCATAACTTTTCCTCTTAAAGAAATTTCACCAGTCATTCCAGTATCTCTTCTTACTGGAATTTTAGTTAAAGCAGAAACCAAGGCAGTTGTAATTGCAGTTCCTGCAGAAGGACCATCTTTAGGTACTGCCCCTTCTGGAACATGAATATGAATATCTAATTTTTGAGAAAAAGTTGCCTTTAATCCAAGTTCTTTATAATGAGCTCTTGTCCAGGTAAATGCAGCTTGAGCTGATTCTTTCATTACATCTCCCAGTTGCCCTGTTAAAGTAAGTCTTCCACGCCCAGGCATTAAAGAAACTTCAATAAACAGTATTTCTCCACCTGCGGAAGTTACTGCCAAGCCTGTTGACATTCCAACTTCATCTTTTTTCTCTGCAATTAAAGATGAATATTTATATGGTCCTAAAAATTTCTTAACGTTAATTTGTTTAATTACTTTGGGATATTTTTTCTTTTCAGCAACTAACCTTGCAGTCTTTCTGCAAATTGCAGCTAAGTTTCTTTCCAAATTTCTAACTCCTGCTTCTCTTGTATATTTTGAAACAACTTCTTTTAAAGCACTATCTGAGATTTTTATGTCTTTTCCATCCAACCCATGAGCTTTAAGTTGTTTATTCCAAATAAATTTTTTAGCAATTTCAAATTTTTCCTCTTCTGTATAGCCTGCAAAATTAATTACTTCCATTCTATCTCGTAAGGCAGAAGGAATTGTATCTAATACATTTCCTGTTGTTATAAAAAATACTTCAGATAAATCAAAAGGTACTTCTAAATAATGATCTGAAAATTCCCTGTTTTGTTCAGGATCCAGTGCCTCTAAAAGTGCCGAAGATGGATCTCCTCTAAAATCTGCTCCCACCTTATCAATTTCATCAAGCATAAAAACAGGGTTTCTTGTCCCTGCAGTTTTAATTCCTTGTAAAATTCTTCCTGGAAGCGCTCCAACATAGGTTCTTCTATGCCCTCTTATTTCTGCTTCATCTCTAATTCCGCCTAAAGAAATTCTTGCAAATTTTCTACCTAAAGCTTCCGCAATTGCTTTTCCAATTGAAGTTTTTCCAACTCCAGGTGGACCAATGAAACATAATATTGTTGGCTGATAATTACTTTCTTTACCAGCTTTTTTCTTTAAAGATAGAAGTTTCATTACAGAAAGATATTCCAATATTCTTTCTTTGGTTTTTTTCAAACCGTAATGCCTTTCATCCATGATTTTTCCAGCTTTTAGAATTGAAACATTATTAGTACTTAAAGTGCTCCAAGGCATATCGCAAAGCCAATCAAGATAATTTCTTAAAAATCCAGATTCAGGATTAAAACTACTCATTTTAGAGAGTTTATCTAATTCTTTTTCAGCTTTTTCTCGTACATCTTCTGGCATTTTAGCATCAATTATTTTTTTCTTGTATTCTTTTATTTCTTCACTTGCAATTTCCCCTTCTTCCCCTCCAATTTCTCCTAATTCTTTATCAATTGCTCTTTTTCTTTCTCTTAATATATTTTTCTTCATTGCATCATCAAACTGTTTTTGTGTATTTGAATTAATAGTTTTTTCAATTTCTAATACAGTTATTTCTCTTGAGAGAAGTTCATATACTTTCTTCATTCTTTCAATTAATGGAAATGTTTCTAGAATTAACTGTTTTTCAATTGGTTTAATATCCAAAACTGAAGCTATTTGATCAGTTAATTCAAATGGGTTTGAATTTTCAGAGATTAACTTAACAACTGTCATTACTTCAACCATTTTCCCCAACGCCAAGGCTTTTTTAAAGGCTTCGCCTAATTTTTTAGATAATGCTGAAACTTCAGTTGAATCATCATTTTGATCAGGTAACTCTTCAACATTTCCTACTAAAAATGGACTTCCGGAAACAATTTGTGAAAGTTTTACTCTTACTTGACCTCTTACCAATGCATGTGTTCCTTCATCTACAGACATCATTTGAGTAATAGTTGCAAGAGTTCCAATTTCATATAAGTCAGATTTTAGAGGTTCATTTATACGTGAATCTTTTTGAGTAAAGATTGCAACTAATCTGTCTTTCCCAAATGCTTCATCAGCAGCAGAAACTGATTTAGATCTTACAAATGAAAGTAGTGTATCTGTATGTGGAAACACTACTGATCCTCGAATTGGTATTATTGGTACAGTTCTCATCGATTTAGCAGTCTAGCAAAGTGTTTGCTAGATGTCAATTGTGAAATTACAACTCCGATTACAGCACCCCCGAAAATATCAATAGGATAATGAACATGAGCCATAATTCTAGCGATCCCAACCAAACCTGCCATTATTAAGTAAAGTATTCCAACCTTTCTATCATGTTTTAATATTGTGGTAGCAAGCGCAAAAGCTAAAGCCGTATGTCCTGATGGAAATGCCCCATCTCCCGGAATTGTTAATGTTAGGGGGATTAAATTTTGAGACTGAAAAGGTCTTAGTGTTGGAAAAATAATCTTTATTATTTCAGCTATTCCCCAAGCTAGGGCACACGAGAAAATTGCATGAATTACAGTTTCTTTTTTAATCTTACCATCAATTACCCAAAGAACTAATAAACCGAAGCACATAAGCCAAATTAAAATACTTGCAATAAATGTAACCATTACAAATAATGATATACTAAATTTACTATGATAAACAAAGTTTGTCATGTGTTACATGTATGATAAAAAGTTTTTTAAACGCATTTAGGGGAGTATCAGATGCTATTAAAAGTGAGCATAATTTAAGAATTCATTTTTTAGCCTCAGTTATCGTATTTGTCCTAGCTTATTTTTTAAAATTTTCCCTTTTGGAATTTGCAATTTTAACTTTGACAGTATTTTTAGTAATTATTTTAGAATTAATTAATACAATAATTGAAAAGATAACTGATATTATTTCTCCTGAAATTTCTGAAAGAGCAAGAATTATAAAAGACATTTCAGCTAGTGTGGTTTTGTTTGGAGCAATCGCATCAATAATTGTTTCTATATTTTTGTTTGTCCCAAAAATATGGGGTTAAAAAAAATTAAAAATCTTAATAAAAGTTTTGTACTTCTGGAGTTACTTGTAGCATTAACAATTGTTGGTATAATTTCAGTCTTTTCTGCAGTTAATGGTCCAGTACAACTTCAAAAAGCAAGAGACGCTGTAAGAAAATCTCAAATTGATAGAGTCAAAAAGGCAATTGAAGAATATCACCAAGATACAAATTGTTACCCTCAAACAATTCCAACCTGCACAAACAGTATTAACAATGAAGAATTAGTTTATCTTGATAAAATCGGTTGCGATCCAAAAACAAAACTCTCCTATACTTACGTTTCAGAAATTAGTGAATGTCCTAAATGGTATCAACTTTATGGCAATTTGGAATACACTTTAGATAAAATTATTGATAAAATTGGTTGTCGTGAAGGTTGTGGACCAGACTGTAGATTTAATTATGGAGTTTCATCTTCTAACCAAAACTTGGATCCATATTGTAAATATTTAACTGCATCTCCAGCTCCAAGTGGTGGTACTCCTGGTCCAACCACAATTCTTGAGCCTCCATTACAATATGTTTGTGCACCAAGTGGTGCTTGTGAGGTTTTTGAAAATCCCGAATTGTCAGGTTGCCCTGATATTTACATAAATGATCCTTTATGCCAAGGGGCATGTAGTAAAAAGATAAATACTTGCCATGACGAAAGAGGAAAAACAAATTAGAGATTTAATTATTTAGACAAAACATAAATTAACCCTGTTTTGTCATCAGATATAAAAAGTTTCCCCGTTTTATCAAAGATTAGATCTATAGGTCTTCCTAATACTTCGCCGCTTCCCTGAGTAAATCCTGTAACAAAGTTGATCATATTTTGAACAGATCCTGCAAACATCACAAATTTTAATATTTTATTATCAGTGGAAACTAATAAATTACCATCACCATCGTAGGTAAGTCCTAATGTTGAATCCAAGCTTATTATTTTACCAGTTTCATCAAATGTAAAAAAACTTGATTTTGATTGAACTTTTTCAAAAACTTTCAGGTCAGTACCATCCAAATTTGACTCTAAAATTTGAGAATTAGAAGGATCTGAAATATATAATTTATTATCTTTAATTCTTAATGTTCTGAATAATTTACCTCCATCATCAGGAAACTCAATAATAATTTCTTTTGTACCTATTTCAAAAGAATAAGGATCATATTGATACCTTGAAACTCTATTAGATTCAGTTACATATAAATACTGTCCATTAAATATTAATCCATGTGGTTTTCTAAGACCCTTTAATACTTCAATTCTTTCATCTACTTTTAAATTTCCATCATAATCAGGAAGTGCCACAACTCTTCCAGCACTAGTAATTGATGCAAAAAGTGTCCCATTATTATCAAATGCTAAAACTCTGGGTAATTCTCCTTTTAAATCTGCAAATAAACTCAAATTATAACTTGAAGGGATTTTGATAGGAGAAAAAGTCTTGTCATTTAAAGGTAAATATAGTTTTATATTTTTACTTGGTAAAATTAAATAAGGATAATAATTTTTTAAAATGTAGAAAGCTCCACCACCAATAATTATTAAAAACAGTAAAAACCCTACCAACCTTTTCACCTTAATTCATTATATATCAACTATGTAGTAAAATAGCAGTTATCATTGCGGGGTCGTCTAATGGTAGGACTGCAGATTCTGGATCTGCCTATTGGGGTTCAAATCCCTGCCCCGCAGCCAAGCAGTGCACCCACATGACCGAGACTCCTAGAAAAGCCCAAGAACACCTTCAAAACCGCTATTTTTAGTACCAAACTCTCGTACCACACGCTCATTGTCCGGTAAACACTAAAGGAGATATTTTCTTCGCTGTAATAAATCAACTGACTTGAAAAGTGCAGGAAGATCATTTTTGTAATCCACCTCGGAGACCCCAATAGGATTTTCTAATAAGTAGCATTTACCACCATCTTTAATAAAATCATTTGGATAAAACTCAACCCAACTTTTAAGAGAGTTTCTTTTCATAATATTATCGTAATATTCAAAGTTCCAAACATAGGGCATATGAGTTATGTATTCTTTTCCTTTTACTTTAAAATCTCTTGGTTTTGTACACTCGATATTTGTAAATTCAGTAATTCTTTTTCCCATTACCCTTCCAATAGAAGCAAAAAATTCATGTCGATATTTATATCCAGATAGCACTATAGAGTTTGGTTTATATAAACTTCCCAATTTCTTTAGAAATAAACTTGATTGAGGAGATTGACCACACAAAAGATAAAATGGTTTTCTTTCACCAAAGTATTTTTTGACTTCATTCGGAGCACCTCTGAAACCTAACCCCAATTCTTTAGGATATTGCACCCACTTAATCCAAGGGTATTTTTGAATTAACAATCGACATCTTTCGATTTTTTCTTTCTCGAGTCCTCTTTCAATATCTTTTGACGGAAGAAATACAACAATATTTTTAATATCAGCAGAAATGCATGACTCAATAACATATTCCAGAAGAATTCTGCCCTTATGAAGAATGTACGATTTTGTCCCAAGTCCCAGTCTGGTTCCTCTTCCACCAGCCATTATGAGTGCTTGATTGATCTTCATATTAATTTTCAACTTTAAAGCGATTATACTCTAAAATAGTAATAGACTTAGAATAATCGGTTATGGGATCGATTGGTCCGAGACCGACATGCTCAGCCAGTTGTGGATAATAATTTGGAGTTGGAATAGAATGCAGAAAAAATAAAAAACCTAAATAAGATTTTTGTTTTTTAACTTGATTTTTAGGTTTAGATTTGTATTTTGGAGAAAAGATAGCTTCCAATACCCAAAAGGGCTAGAGTTACAACTGATAATATCAAAAGATCAGTAGTTAATCCAAAATTAGAAACTCCAATTAATGCTCCCCTTAGCCCATCAATCCCATATGTCAAAGGATTTATTTTGGTAATAAACTCAATTGGTTTGGGTAAATTTGATAATGGGAAAAAAGCACCTGAAAGAAACACAATTGGCATTATAAGAAAATTCATTATCAATTGAAAACCTTGCATATCCTCCAGGGTTGAAGCGATTGCAGTTCCAAGGGAAGTGAATAAAATTGCAACTAAAAAAGTAAAAATAAATGCAGGAAAAATAGCCATAATATGTTGTGGTCTAAAACCAACAACTAAAGTTAAAAGAAAAACAATTATCCCTTGAAATACTGCCACTGTTGCTCCTCCTAAAGTTTTACCTAAAATTATTTCCATTCTTGAAACAGGCGCAACCAAGGTTTCTTTTAAAAATCCAAATTGCCTGTCCCAAATAATGTCAATTCCAGAAAACATTGCAGTAAATAAAACACTCATTAAAATTACTCCTGGTGCTAGAAATTGAATATAATTTCCTTGCCCTGCTTTTTGGTAAATTGACCCAAATCCAAAACCAAAAGCTACTAAAAACAAAAGTGGTTGACCTAAAGATCCAATAATTCTTGATTTTGATCTAAAATATTTTTTAACTTGTCTTAACCAGAGAATGTATATTGTATTCATGTTAATGATGCATCATTCTTCTTTGTCTCATTTTATCAATAGTTTTTACTTCTTCATCTCTTATTTCACTTCCTGTTAAAGAAAGAAATGCTTCTTCTAAAGTATTTGTTTTTGTTTTCTCTTGTAATTCTTTGTTTGTTCCCTGTGCAACGATTTTCCCATGATCAATAATGGCAATCCTCTGGGCAATTTTCTCAGCCTCTTCCATATAATGAGTTGTAAAAAATACTGTCATATTCTCTTTTTTATTAATATTTTTAATATAATCCCAAGTATGTTTTCTTGTTTGAGGGTCAAGTCCTAAAGTAGGTTCATCAAGAAAAAGTATTTTAGGATGATGCAAAAGTCCCCTTGCAATTTCAAGCCTTCTCTTCATTCCTCCTGAAAAAGTTTTTACAAAGTCATTTCGTTTCTCCCAAAGTTCAACAAACTCTAATAATTCTTTTATTCTTTTTTCTCTAATCGTTTTTGGAATCTTATAAAGTACTCCATGAAAATACATATTTTCTAAAGCAGTTAAATCGTCATCCAAAGAAGCATCTTGAAAAACAATTCCAAAAGAATGTCTAACCGAATCCTTATCAACTATTGGACTTGAACCATTAATTATTATTTTTCCATCCGTCGGATCAAGTAATGTTGTAAGTATTTTAATAGTTGTACTTTTTCCCGCACCGTTAGGTCCTAAAAATGCAAAGATTTCTCCTTTTTTAACATTAAATGAAATATTATCAACAGCTGTAAAATCTTTAAACTTTTTGGTTAAATTTTTAACACTAATAATGTTTGCGACTTTTTCCATAACAAGAAATTGTACTACTTAAAGTATTGTCGTTCAATCAGTCATTATTAAAAATTAAGTAATGCTACAATATAAATAATGTCTTCAAAATCAATAATTATGTTAGGGATGGTTATAGGATCAATTATTGGTGGATATATACCTACAATTTTCGGAGTAACATTTTTATCTATGTGGTCCATTTTTGGAAGTTTTATTGGAGGAATTCTTGGCATCTGGATTAGTTATAAACTGGTTATCTAATATGATTTATTATTTATTTCGTCATGGCCAAACTTTTTTTTCAAAATATCACCTTAAATATGGAAAAAAGAATGACACAGCAGAAATTATTCCTGAGGGTATACCAAAAATTATAAATATTGCAGCAAAATTAAAAGAAGAAGAAGTTAAAGTTATTTATTCTTCCCCTATTAAAAGATGTGTTCAAACAGTGGAAATCATTAAAAAAGAAGTTCCGACTATAAAAATCATTTATTATCAGAGCCTTGAGGAAGAAAAAGTATCAAGAGGTTTGGAAACATTTGAAGACCAAACTGAAAGAATTAAAAATTTTTTAGATGAAATTAAAGAAAAAAAACTTGAAAAAGTTGCAATTTGCTCTCATGGATGGCCAATTGCAGTAATGATTGCACTTCTTAAAAATAAACGTGTTAATAGACTTAGTCTATTAAACTATCCAAAATGTGGTGTGATAGTCACAATTGACACTAAATAAATTTATGTATTTTGTTTACATTTTAGAGTGCATAGACGGAAGTTATTACACAGGTTCTACAAACGATATAGTAAAAAGATTTAAAAATCATATTGATGGCAAGGGTGGAAGATATACAAGAAGCCATAAACCAATAAAAGTTATTTATAAAGAAAACTTTAAAACAAAGTCAGATGCTTTAAAACGAGAAATTCAAATTAAAAAATTTACTAAAAAAGAAAAATTAATATTAATAAATACTTGAAATATTATCTCTTTAAAGAATATAATAAATATATATGAATTTTGAATGGTTTGAAGGTTTAGGATTGATACTATTAATTCCATTTTTAGTATTTGATTTAATTTTAAAAGGAATAGCTCTTTGGAAATCAGCCAAAAACGGTCAAAAGGTTTGGTTTATCGCACTTTTAATTGTAAATTCAATTGGAATCTTACCTTTAATTTATTTACTGCTTCAACATTGTTGTCCAACCACTTCTAATAAGAAAAAGTAACTCAAAGTTATAAATCCTATAGTAGCAATTGACATTAGTGTTTATTGCTGTTACTATAATGAAATCGATTCGAAAGACTGCTTTAAGTTCTAATCCACTTTTAGATGGTTTCTCCAATTGAGACAATTTAATTTATGTACAAACAATTTAACAGTAGATCTCGTGGTGACCGTGGAAATTTCCAATCCAGGGGAAGTTTTCGTGCACAAAGAAAAGGTTTTGGGGGAAGAAGATCAGGAGCTGGTAGAGTTGCAAAATTTTTTGACCCCACTAGTGTAATTTTCTCTCAAAAAACATCAAGCACTGTAATTGAAAAATATATAAATATAAATTCATTTTCTGATTTTAAAATTGACGAAAAATTAAAAAGAAATGTATTAGACAGACATTATGGCGCCCCTACACCTATTCAAGATCAATCAATTCCACAAATACTAGAAGGTAAAGATTTAATTGGAATTGCAAATACCGGAACAGGTAAAACAGCAGCCTTTTTAATTCCACTTTTGGATAAAGTTATAAAAGATAGATCCCAAAAAGTATTAATTGTTGCTCCAACCAGAGAACTTGCGTCCCAAATTAGAGATGAATTTTTTACATTTTCTAGAGGACTTGGAATCTTCTCTGCACTTTGTATTGGTGGAGAAAATATTAATAGACAAAAACAAGAACTTCGAAGAAATCCTAATTTTATAATAGGAACACCAGGAAGACTTTTAGATCATGTGGATTCAAGAAGTTTAAGACTTGATGATTGCGCTTCAGTTGTACTAGACGAAGCAGATCATATGGTAGACATTGGATTTTTAAAAGATATTAAATACATAATTTCCCTTCTTCCTAGAGTTAGACAATCATTATTTTTCTCAGCAACAATTGATGGAAAAGTAAAAGAAGTCTTAAATAGTTTTGTCAAAGATCCTGTTACTGTTTCTGTAAAAACCAGAGATACCGCAGAAAATGTTAAACAAGAAGTAATTAAAGTTGGCCACCTTGGTCAAAAGATAAATATGCTTCATGAACTTTTAATTAAACAGGAATTTGAAAAGGTATTAATTTTTGCCAGAACAAAACATGGAGTACAAAATCTTTCTGATGAGTTAGTCAAAAGAGGATTTAAAGCTGATGCAATCCATGGTAATAAAAGACAAAGCCAAAGACTTAAAACCTTAGATAAATTTAAAAAAAGTTCTATTAATATTCTAATTGCAACTGATGTAGCTTCCCGTGGGCTTGACATTCCAAATGTTAGTCATGTAATTAACTTTGACCAACCTGAAAGTTATGACACTTATATTCATAGAATAGGTAGAACCGGAAGAGCTGATAAAAGTGGTGTTGCTCTAACTTTTGTTTCCTAAAAAATAAATTTAATTTTTATTAACTAAATATAAAAAAATTTTAATTAGGCTTTTTTATTTAGTAAAAATAATTGCATTAGGAATTGCTCTACCTGGGCCTACTTTATAGCCTCCATACCAAAGCGCTGTTGAACCACCATTATCCAAATTCATTGCATTATCCATCCCTAAGGCTTTTAAAGCTATTGCGCTTTCAGCAACCGTCGCTGAGTGAACAACTCCAATATATACAGTGTTTCCCCTACTGGCTACAAAACTTCTTGACCCCTTACTTCCTTTTTTAGGATCACCGTCCCCACCAAAGCTAATATTTCCATTAAAAACCAAGAGTGGATAATTCATTATTACTCCATTAACTCCAGTATCTCTTCCCCATTGACTTGCAGCAGAAACAAATCTTATATATCCAGATCCAAAAATAACTGCTGGATTTGTACTATAAACATTATTTCCAGAATTAAAATAATATTTATCTTTATTCATAACTAAAAGGTCAAAAGAATTTTCTTTACCTACACAAGTTGAATAATCTTTAGGACAAAAATATGTTCCATTAACTCCCGCAAATCCTCCATTTCTTGAAACATAATCAGAAAGGGAAAGAGCTGGACAATTACTACCACAATCGGAAGTAGACGCAGTATCAACTATTACACGAGTTGATCCAATATCCGCTGCAATCAAACTTACTGTAAATGTCCCTACATCTGTTTTTACACTTTGTCTAGAATAGCCTGCTCCAGGTGGAACATTATTAACAACAGGTACAGAAGTAGGAGCCCTTGTAGCCTTAACTGTTGCATAAGTCGTAGGAGTAGAAGTAGGAATAATTGTAGGTATAGCTGAAGGAGTTGGAGAAAACAGAGTTACCAAAGTAGGAGTTATTGTAGCCAAAGCATTTTCATTAGTCTTTTTTATTGGAAAAAATACCGAAACAATAAAGATTGTAATAAAAAGAGTAGAAGCTAATATTGGAATTAACAAATCAATATATCCTTTATCATTTTTATTCATAGACATTTCTAGTATACTTCAAAACTAATGACAAATTTAAACTCAAATGGAACCAATTTAGTTAGAGAGATTCTTTTAGCCAGTAAATTTAAGGAACAAAAAAAAGAAGAGGTAATAAAAACAACTAAAACAGCTTCAGCTTTAGCTTTTGTTTATGAAAAAGCTAGAAATGCTGTTGAATTTCGAGCAGACCATTTAATAAGACAGGCAGCAATTGAAAGAATACTTCGAAGAAGACTTTTTTTAAATCAAGATAGTGAAAAAATTGCACTTTTATTAGTTAGGGAACTATCCTGGGCAAAATATTTGAATAAAGAATCAATTTCTTCTTCAAAAGTTGCCTTACTTACTGGAATTATTGAAAAATACAGATTAATTTTAAAATCTACAGATCAAAATCTAAAAGATACTCTTGTTGGACTTTGTTCTTGCGAAATAGAAGAAAACGTAAGCTTTAATCCAATTAATCAAATACTTATTAACTTTGTATCCTCATCAATTTTTCCTAGAATTGATTTTGATGAAAATGACAAATCTACCAAAAGTATGCAAGTTTATATTGCCACCGAAAGAAGTTTTGCAAAAAATAGCGAGTTACTAATAAGTTTTAGATTATTAAAAGTGTTAGACCCGGATTGGAAAGGACCTAAAGAAAGTCTTTCAGAAAATGATATCAATAAACTTTTCCGAACCTTAACAATTATTGATAATCATTTAAACTATAAATATAAAGATTTATTACGAAGAAAGGTTACCCAAATGGCACCCCCATTTAATTTAATTCGAGAATTGGTTGAAAATTCACCAGAAAGTTTAAATGAAATAACTTCAAACCCAATTTTACTTGAAAAGAAAGCAACAGAAATATTGGAAATTAGATACAGACAAACTCAAGATAAAGTCATGAGAGCTTCAAAACGAAGCATTGTATATATATTTTTAACCAAAATGGTTTTAGCAATTTTAATTGAAGTACCTTTTGATATATTTTTTGGGAAAGTAAATTATTTAGTACTCGGAATTAATATTATATTTCCCCCATCACTTATGTTTTTATTAAATTCAAGTGTTAGACTTCCAGAAAAAACTAATACAGATTTAATTATTGAAAAAGTAAAAGAATATCTATACCTTAATGAAGAAGATATAAAAACAGAAAAAGTTAAAACAATTTTATATAAAGGAAAGGCAGAAAAAATTTTTTACTATACATTTTTGTTTACATCCATATTAATATTATTAGGCCTCCTTTGGATTTTAAATTTGTTGCATTTTAATCCAATAAGCCAAATTATTTTTCTTTTCTTTTTGTGTGTTGTTTCATTTTTTGCATTTCGTGTTAGAGAGATATCTAAAGATTATCTGATTAAAGATAATGAAAGGGAGTCTTTTTTTGAGACTCTTTTGGATTATTTGTTTTTACCGATTGTAAAAATTGGACAATGGCTTTCCAACCAAATTGCAAAAATTAATATATTAAGTTTTATATTTGATTTTATTATTGAGGCTCCACTAAAAACTTTCTTGGAAATATTAGAGGATTGGCTTCATTTTGTGAGAGTCAAGAAGGAAGAGATCCTTAGTTAATAATTTCATTTCCTCTTTAATGATTTTTTTCATATCTTTTTTAGTTTTTTCATCTAAATATTCTAACAACTTTTCATCATATGGAGCATTGTGGAATTTCTCCAAAAATTCACAATGGTGTTCGCTTGGCAAGTTATCTAAACAACATCCCAACACTTTATGATGAATTATTTCCTCTACTAATTGCCAAAATTCTTGTCTTTCTTCGTTAGAAGAAGATATCTTTTTTATTTTTCTATCTATTTTGTCTAAAACAACTAATTTATCAAAAAATAATATGCTCATATTTGTATTAAAGATTCACTAGAAATATTTAATTTATTATATTCTACAGGACCTAGAGAAACTTTATTTTCTGGATCATCTATGAAAAAAATTAATACTGTACCCTTTTTATAACGTGGTCCACCCAAATATTCCATAACTTCAGGACTTCCACCGAAATGTTTACCTGTCCAGGCTGCAGGTCCTGAATCAGCAATTGAAGCAACAACACTATTACCATTTTTGGTATTCACTATTAATACCTTTCTATATTTATACCAATCTCTTAAATAAGGTTGTCGACTTGACCAATCCGGTAGATATAATGTTTGGACAACTGCATACCATTTTTCAGTATCAACAAGATTTGTGGTTAATTCACCCTTTGAATGAGCAAAATAACCCCAAGCTCCAAGGCCAGGAGCTATACCCTCTTTATAATAAGGACCATGGTTTTCTAAAATATCGCCAGGGTATCTTTTTAAATGTTGTTCAGCACCAATATATCCATATGTAGTGTTTAAATGTTCTCCTTCAAGGGATGCTTTGGCTGGAATATTTGTAATATCTTTAATTAGTTGTTCTAATCTTTTTTCTTCGTCACGAGCTAAAGGCCTAACAACTTCAGGTAATATAGATTTTAGATTATCTATTAATAATTTTTGAGGAATTTCTTGTATTTTGTTATCTTTCAAATTCTCAACGCTTTTAATAATTTCTGATGGAGTAGGAAGTTGTCCTGATCCAGTGGGAGGGGCTAAAAGAAGAGTTCCAGTTAAAGCTCCCGCCCCTATTAATCTTGCGGAATGTTGTCTAATTTTTCCGAGTTCAATACCTTTTTCCAAGAAGAATTTGTGTGCTTCGGGGAACTTTTCCTTAAAACTATTTTGAACTTCAATATTTTTAAGTTTTAACTTCTCACGAAAATTATCAGCGGCAGTATTTTTCATCTTTTTAAAAAGTTATTCTATTTTATTAAGTCTTTTTATTGTTTCTTTTTTTCCTAAGATAATAATTGAGTCATTTATTGGTGGAGTAAATTTAGTACCAGTTAGGCAAATTCTTAAACTCATGAAAAAATCTCCAGTTTTATAATTATTTTTAGTAACCTCATTCATTAAATCATTATTTAAGGTATCCAAATCCCAATTTTTTATATTATTTAAAACCAAAAGAGCTGATTTTATGTGTTTTATATAATCCTTCCCAAATAACTTACTATCAACATTAGGTTCTTCAAAGAAAAAATTGGCTAAAGAATCAAAATCTGATATTTTTTTAATTCTTTCTTTGACCAATCTTGTAATCTGAACTTTCTTATCTTCATCGACTTTCATAAAATTAGAATTCTGGACTTCAAATTTTTTACATAAATCACTATTGGAAATTTTTCGGATATATTCTCCATTAAACCAATCGAGTTTATCTCTATTAAAAATTGGGTTTGCCTTCTGAAAACCTAATGGATCAAATGAATTAACAAATTCTTCTAAAGTAAATAATTCTTTATTATCTTTTGGAGCCCAACCTAAAAGGATGACAAAATTAAATAATGCTTCTGGGAGATAACCTTCATTAATTAAGCCATCTACCGAAGTACTTCCTTTTCTCTTAGACAGCTTTCCTCCATTGGGATCCATTATATCAGTTAGATGCCCAATTTCAGGAACAGTAAATCCTAAATATTTATAGACCAATAAATGTATAGGAGTTGAAGGCATCCAATCGTGACCTCTTAATACATGAGATATTTTCATATCATTATCATCGACTACCACGGCTAAATGATACGTTGGGAATCCATCTGACTTAAGAAGTGTTGCATCTCCAACGGTTGAAGTATCCCAAGAAATTTTCTTTCTTAAAACATAGTCAGTAAATTCTATCTTTTCTCTATCAGGTACTTTAAGTTTTATGGCTCCACTTTTTAAATCTTTATCTCTGCAAGGGTCTCTTAACACTTTTGAAAATCCATCTTCTTTAGCATTTTTTGCATCACATTGACAATAAAACGCGTGACCATCAGAAACCAATTTTTTTGCAATTTTATTGTATATCTCTAACCTTTGGGATTGAACATAATATTCATCCCATTTAATATTAAAAATTTTTAAAAGTCTTTTAATATCATCGACTCCACCCATCTTTTCTCTTTTTTTATCAGTATCTTCAATTCTTAAGATAAAATCACCTTTATTGTGTTTTGCTAACGCGTAGGCATAAAAGGCTGTTCTTAAATTTCCAATATGCATCGATCCAGTTGGACTTGGAGCAAATCGAGTTCGAATCATAATTGAATTGTATCATTTCACAGGTTAAACTTAAAAGTATTATATGACCACACTGACCCAAGCATCCATAGGTTCTAGAAAAATAATTCG